>OLRA01000292.1_pt1 | contig 70272 bp, 65 predicted proteins | sample 1673011 | NCBI WGS metagenome assembly OLRA01 (sample SAMEA3136746, study PRJEB25190) | human gut metagenome | reverse complement strand
TCTTTTCAGACTTACAAAGCTATATGCATAATCCCCCTGGTTTATCGGGTGAGCCCTGAACGAATTGCGGAGCGATAGTCCAACCATGCCGTATGCTGTATTGGGTTGTCGCTCTCTTTCTTTCCGCCAGTAAGAACTCTTGTATGATTTCTGTTACTTTCCACTTGTAATCGCTTGTTTCAAGTCGTTCTTGGCTTTTTTATCCTCACAACTCAACTTTTCTAATTGTTACTCCGTTACCTGAATCTTCATCACCATTTCTGGGCTTTGATAAATTTGGTTGCAAAGGTAATGTCTGTACCCATATTCCTTGCAAGGTCAGTGCCTATGGTCTCTTGCTAAAATCTCCACCTTGCAGGTCGTATTTGAGCAGAGAACCTTGCAGGAAAAGCACAGACACCTTTTGAGGCAACAAAATTTTAATCAATCCCGAAATTGCAGATGCAAAATTAGGGAATAAAAAAAATGAAGACTTATGGCAAACATTTGTGACACTCAGTACAAGGTGATGGGCGAACGCAAGGCGGTAGCCGACCTTTGGAACACGCTCCAAACAATGGAGGTGAACACCAAGAACGTATATCTCTACAAGTTGGCGGAACACTATGGCATCGACTATGAGAAGATGGGCATATCGGTAAGAGGACATGTCTATTGGGCAGAGTTTGAGGCAGACGATGACATCTGCTTGTTGTCCTTTGACACCGAAAGTGCTTGGTCTGCCTGTGAGGAGTTCTTTGATGAACTGAACAAAGTCCTTGGTGGAGAACTTTCCATCAGTTATCGTGAGATAGAATGTGGATGCGACATTTTCTATGTCCACGACGAGCAAGGCTTCTTCCCAGAGGAATGCTGTGTGAGTTCTTCGGGTGAGCCATTCGAGGATGCTTGGGAGGACGTCTTTGACACTTGCCAAGATGCGATTACCAAGTGGTGTGAGAAGATGGGTATCTCGCAAGGTGACAGAACCGATGATGAAATGATGGATTTTATCAACGGCTATGAGTATGAGAACGTGGACACCTATTATTATATAAACAAGTTCACGTTTGACTGATGGAAAGATTTGAGACGATAGAGAAAATCCCCACTTGGGCATTATGCTATATCAGCAATGGCGACCCTACGGGATTGAGTGATGAGGACATCAAGATGGTTGATGGCTTCATGCAGAAATGGCAAGTGGAGATTGTTTCTCCACTTAGCCAAGACGGAAACGCATCATTCTCACATTATCCTGCCTTTGGACTACCTGCCGAGGTTGAGGAGTGCAAGGTGATTTATCATTCGGAGAACCCACAAACTTTATAGAGCTATGTTTGAATACGAAGAATTGACCGACATTATCGGTTGCAGTTGCACACTGCTGATACCCTACAGAGGACGCACAGAAGGTTTCGTGGTTGCAGACTATGGTGAGGACATCGTAGTGAAATTGCGCAATGGCAAGGAAATTGTAGAAAGACGTGATGACGTTCTTGTCTATGACTGACGAAAAGGATGCTTGGTGAAGGTTATACTCGCCAGGCATCTTTTTTCTTTCCGCCAGTAAAAGCCCTTTTGTATGTAACGGCAAACTCCCTTCATCGTTTGCCGATAAACTTTTATATGGCTATGCTTTGATGGTTGTATTCGCCAAATGGCAACCTGCCTCTTTGTATGAGATAAAATCTGCGACTACGCCTTTCTTGGAGCTTTTCGTACAATGAAGCCTTTTGTCTGAGGATGGATCTTGTTTGCAGCATTGCGATTGTAGTTGGTTGCTCATGCTTACCTTCCTCTACAAATAGGAGTAGCCTTCGAAGCAGGTTCTCCTTCTGCTTGTCTTTGTCAATATGCTCATGCGACACTCTCCATGCGGAAAAGTGTATTGCCTGTTGGTTTACCATTGTTTATGACGGCACACGACATGGAAACGTGTTTTGCATTGGTGATGGTTGCTGCAAATGATTGAGCCATACGATGCTGTTACGGTGTTCTTGCGTCCTTTTCTGAATTACCGATTTTTTAAGCCACTATTTTTCCTATGCAAAGGTAGCGTGATGCTTCGACAGATGGAATCCGTCTTGTGCGGTCGCTTCGCTGTGACCAATAAAATGGCCGATAATCTTCCTTTTTCTCCTCACCGCCAACAGAAAACGAGTATTATAGTCGATTTTCATGGTGCTGCCCTCATGTGCCACATCCCTGCTTTTGGATTGCATGTAAAAATTAAGTTTCACTTCAAAAAGTAATTCAATATGAAAAAGATCGAGAACACTTTCGTAGTAACAGGATTCGTAGGCAACAACGCAGAAATCCGTCAGTTCACCAACGCTTCAGTAGCACGTTTCTCATTGGCAGTCAGCCGTCAGGAGAAGAATGGTGAGGAAACCAACAGAGTATCAGCTTTCATGAACATGGAGACATGGCGCAAGAACGAGCATGTTGACTCTTTCGACAAGCTGCAGAAGGGAACCATGCTCACCGTAGAGGGCTACTTCAAGCCAGATGAGTGGGTTGATCAGCAAGGCACCAAGCACAACCGCATCGTCTTCATCGCAAACAAGTTCTATCCTACACCAGACAAGGAGGAAACTCCAGTGGCAGAGTCTGAAAAGCCTATAAAGAAAGGCAAGAAATAGGATTTCTTCATTCTCTCCAATAAACAAAGCGGCTTCGGTCGCTTTTGTTTTGCTCATACAACCATGTTTACTTTTATAGCCACTATTAGCAAGTTTACTCTTATAACCGCATGCGTACTGCTATTATAAGCGTCAAGCCGTCTTCCCTTTTTATTACTTTTCCCCACCCATCTGCGAAACCGCACCAACAGTTCGTCAAAGCGACATTCTTTATTTATCGGGAGTAAGATCCCGAAAGATGAAGAATGACCATTTGCCGAAGGACAAGCACGAACAGAATGGCATTGGCTAACGGCATCCGTGACGCAACCGTCACTTACATGCTGTCTACCAATGCCACCCCTTTCGTTAAGTTGCTTGTCTGGCTGTTGCGCAGTTTCACTCCCACCCATATCTTTTATATTCGCTTCTCGTCTTCCTTTTATAATCCATGGTTTACCCTTTTTATAGCCGTCACAAAGATTTCATGCCAAAAGGCTCCTTGACTGTGGCGACCAATTGTCGCTACTGCAATAAGCCACATGGCATGAAGGCTGGAGCGGAAACACACTCGGCATGGATGCCAAGAGAGTTTCCCAATTACTCCTGCCGCATCTTTGTTCCATTCTCTTTTATAAACGACAGGTCGTCTTTCCATTTTTATTACTTTGTCCCACCCATCTGCGAAACCGTACCAACAGTTCGTCAAAGCGACATTCTTTATTTATCGGGAGTAAGATCCCGAAAGATGAAGAATGACCATTTGCCGAAGGACAAGCACGAACAGAATGGCATTGGCTAACGGCATCCGTGACGCAACCGTCACTTACATGCTGTCTACCAATGCCACCCCTTTCGTTAAGTTGCTTGTCTGGCTGTTGCGCAGTTTCACTCCCACCCATATCTTTTATATTCGCTTCTCGTCTTCCTTTTATAATCCATGGTTTACCCTTTTTATAGCCGTCACAAAGATTTCATGCCAAAAGGCTCCTTGACTGTGGCGACCAATTGTCGCTACTGCAATAAGCCACATGGCATGAAGGCTGGAGCGGAAACACACTCGGCATGGATGCCAAGAGAGTTTCCCAATTACTCCTGCCGCATCTTTGTTCCGTCCTTCTGTTATAATCGGCAAGCCGTTCTCTCTTTATAGCACTTCGTCCCTCCCTTGCGGAATTGCACCGATGGCGCAGTTCCACACCCACCCTTTTCTTGTTGTAATCTTATGTAGTAGCACTTATAGCCATTTCATTTCGTCCATCGTCTTTGCCGCTTCGGATATTTTCCGCAAAGGTACCAGTTGCGTGGCAAATGCCAAATTGGGCATCATGGATGCTTTTCAAAAAATCTTCCTCTATGTGCCTTGCATATAGAGCGTATTTTTCGCTTCCGATTTGTCTTTTTGCCTTCCAACTCCTTTGCGTGGCGGAAAAATATCCCTTGGGCAAGCCGAAAGGCTTCCGAAAATAGGGAAAATAAATAATCGAGTTTAACGCAAATATTTTTTCCGACTATGGCAAGAATGATAGACGACAACATCAAGAGACAGCTGAGCAAGAGGATGGATTTCTTCTTGAAGTATTTTCCTGTGAGGGTTCGCAATGTGGGCGAGGACGCAGTGGCTGCACGCCAACTGATTTGGGCGTTCAAGGATGCAAGGGACAACGCTTTTGAGAAGGTGGCGCAAATGACCGCAGCACATCTTATCAAAGTTTGTGGTGAGAAGATAAAGGACATCGTGTTTGTATGTGTGCCAGCCAGCACCAAAGCCAAGAACGAGAGTCGATACATGGCTTTCTGTAATCGTGTGAGCGAGCTTTGCGGCATCATCAACGGCTATTCGCACATATCCGTTTCAGGCGACCGCTTGGCAGTACACGAGCACCGCCATGACAAGGAAAAGAGCATCACTAAGACACAAGTGATTGAGTTTGATGAACCCTACTTCAAAGGCAAGGACATCTATGTTTTTGATGATGTGGTAACGACCGGCGCAAGCTATGCCATTTTTGCCAATCAGTTGGAAATGTTTGGCGGAAACGTATTGGGAGGTCTTTTCTTGGGACGCACACACTATAAATATGCAAAGTGATATGGATAAGACAAAGTACATCAAAGCCAATTCCGTGGCTTTTTCGGGACATCGCACGATAGCGGAAGACCGCAAGGACGAGATAAGGAAGAAACTGAGGGGCAAGATAAGGCTGCTCTATGCTATGGGCATCACCAATTTCTATTGTGGCATGGCACTCGGTTTCGATATGTTGGCAGCCGAGGAGGTGATTTCATTGAAAGTGAAACTTCCCAATCTGAAACTTATTGCCGTCATTCCCTATGACGGTCAGAACGAGAGGTGGAGCGCAAGGGAGCAAGACCGCTATTGGGATATTCTTGACAAGGCGGACGATGCTATCCTGTTGAGTAAGCACTATTTCAATGGATGCTTGCTCAGACGAAATGATTATATGCTTTCTCATTCATGCGGACTGATTGCTTTCTTCGACGGCAAGCCCAAGGGCGGCACGTTCTACACTTGCCGAAAAGCCAAGTCGATGGGGATGGACTTCATCAATCTGCACAAGTCACAAGTATAACAAACGAATACTATAGCGTATGGACGACATCGTATCTTTGTTCGTGGTGTTCTTCGTGTTCAAGGCTTTAGGCGGAACGCTTAAAAGCCTTTTCCACGGAGACAAGCGAAATGATTTCAGAAGAGACAGATAAGGAATTACCTTATCTGCCAAGTATTATGGGCAAGCCATACTGCAAGCATCAGTTGCAGTATGGCTCACCATTTATCTATATTGCACAAAAATCTAATTCGTTCAATAAGGATTTGTATGTTTTGCGAAACTTACTAATGGCAATATTTTTGATATTGCCTGGCTTGTTGCTTGTTATCAATTCATTCAGTAAAGCCGTGTCAGCTATGGCTGATTTCATTGCATCTACGCTCTTCTTATATCCGCATACCAATTTTGCGCCTGTAATAGACTTGAAGTGCTCAACTTCAGAGGTGTTAGCGAGTGTTTTACAGCAACTAAAGTGAACTATTTTATCACGGAAGAAATCCCCGGCTATATCTGCCAATTCTTGTAAATCAACATTTCCATTCTCTCCCTCTAAACTTATAGAATGAAACCAACCATGACAAGCTATATAAACAATGTCTATTTTATTCCATTCACGTTTGTTCCTGTTGAAATACTCTATGTAGAGTTTCAAATCCTCTTTTGTCAAAATGTGCCTATAAATAGCATCGCATTTATGATATTCTTTCAACATTCTAAGAATAGGCTCGCTATTCAAATCAAAGCGTTCAGGCTTTTTGTGGGTATTGAATTTCCATTCTCCCTCAAAACAAAGTATATTCTTCATAAAATCACCTTTTATATTTCACTTTCATTCTTTGGTTTTCTCTTGCCAAGCGGTCCGCTGAACTTGCCACGGTTCAGCTTCACCCCATACTTGTTGAGTATGCGGAACACCGAGCTGCGGCTCCTGAAGCCGCTGACCTTCCAGATGTCATCGATAGTGTAGTTGTTGTTATACATATTGACGATATTCCTCTCACGGTCAATGCCTTTCTTTGGAGTTGAGCTCTTGGCTGGTTTAATACCCGACTTGATATATTCCACATGGGCAGTAGCCTTGCGCAAGGCAACGACCTCTTCTGACAACGAACCGAACATGAAAAGCACATCGGCTATTGATGTACTTGGGAACAACTCACCCTTGGAGTCGATCTTGTCTTGTATGGAAATGACCCTTATCACCTTCACCCTGCAAAACTCCAGGAACATCGCCAACTCCCGAACGCCACGCAGCGCATTGCTGAACTTCGAGATGACCAGTTCGTCACCTCGTTCCAGACAATCCATGAGTTGCTTCCATTCCGGGCGTGTCTTCTCTTGGCTTGCATTATCTTCTATGATACGGCAGCAACCGTACTTCTCCATCCATGCCCGGTCAAAGGTGAATGTGTCATACTGCTCCGAGTTAAATATGTAACCTACTTTTGCCATAGTAATTATACACTGATTTGTAATTTGTCGACAAAGGTACTTATATTCCATCAAAGTATAATCATACTCTGATAATTATTATAGTTAATTAAAGATTGATGTACTGCACTTTCTTGGATATATTATCATTTCATATCATGCTATAAAGTATGAATGAGAATAAAACATAAAGTTTGATTTGGTTTGAATGAATACCCGATAAATAGTCGTAAATTCGCACTCAAATTTCAAATAAAGTCCGAAATGGAAAATATAAATATTATCATATCTGCGGCAAAAAGCCGATCGAGGGTGAAATGCAAACAATCTTGCACTTCAAGTTTTCGCATATCATACTTTGAAGGTAGAAAGCATATGTCCATGTTGTCTGCCATCATACTTGCCATTCTTTTGCTGGCATCCTGTTCAAGAAATGCCAGTGAATTATCTTTCCATGATGCAAGGGAGGCATTGGATGCGCAAAAGGTATTCCTTTCAAGGATGAAATCAGACAAGGATTTGTCTATGGAACACCTTGCCGACAAAATATCCAAATGGCGTACTTTAGAAGACTCGGTTTCTGCTTGTCTGATGCGAGACACCATCAAAAAGGCACATTCGTTTCCTCTGGAAGAATTTTCCAATGTCCATGACTCCATCCGTGACGAGTTTATGCGCATAGCAACCGCCAAGCGAAGGACATTCAAGGATGTACTTCTGTTGAAGATGAACGCCACACCTTATAAAGGTAATAAGGAAACGGACAGCCTTTCCTTGGTGGCTTCAAAGTTTTTTGAGAGTATGGACACCATACCATTATATAAAGGTGACAAGACAAGGAACTTGACCACCTATCATTTCTTCTTGGAGAAGGTGAAGAAGGAAGGCATTGCCAACCAATCACAGTTCCTCGCCTTTCTGAAAACGGAGGATAGGCTGTTCAGAACATTTCTATCTCATCTATACGAGATGAGCGACGTGTCGGTTTCGCATATAACAAGTGGAACAGAAGATGTGTGCAAGATGATTGCTCAATCTTCTAGGAAAGGAAACTTACCGGCAAGGGATGCCGTGGCATATATGGCGGTTCGTACCAATCGAAGAATCATCGCCAATGCGCAGACTTGCGTTGCTGATATTAAGAGTGGAAAGGTTACTTCCGCTGAACAACGGACTGCCTATTTTTGGATGATACTGCAACCATTCCTGTCCATTGATGACTTCGGAATGGCGATGCTTTCAGAGAATCAGCGAAAGGATTTGGTGCAACTGTCAATAGATGCTTTAGGCACAATCGCCTCTCTTAGCCGTTCCTTGCAGATGGACAAGAATATGACAGACGGGTTACCAGATATGTTCATCAAGCTATACATTTCTTCATTATAAACACAATAGTTATGCTGCATAAATTTCTCAACGACTTCCTGGCACTTGCACCATTGCAGTTGCCAGAGCTTATCAACCAGGAGCGCATGGAACAGCCAGTCTATGAAGACGGCTATGTCCTGCTTGACTTCAAGTTGGAAAAGCCTTGTCCTCTCGAAGAGGTGATGAACCTGTTCGAAGACCAGATGGAACTGGTCATCCTTTACCACAAGGTGACTTCCATACATACAGAGTTCGGACAGTTCTGCTGTGCCTTCTCCAACCCTAATTTCGGGCGGATGTACAAGATGAATGCCAGTACGGATGCCAATGGAAATGTCCACTCCGTCATGGTGACAATCTATGAGTCCTTGGAGTTCATGTACGGTGACTTGTGTCACGACATGGAACTGCAAGCGAGGACAGGCTTCTTCAAGTACAAGCGTGACAAGGCGGACATGCTGATGTGTTTTATGTGACATTACGTTCCATTTATGAGCGACATACAGCTTCAGAACATCGTGGACATCATCCACAAATGCCACACATGGATAGACGTTGGCAGTTCGTTCCATTGGAAAGACACCGCAGTTTCACGGCATGGTATGGTGCAGACCGTCTGCTGTCGGTGTATTACCCTTCGGGCCTGTCATTCCAACAATGATTATGTCCGTGGGCAAGAGTGGCATATTCCTCTGCTTGACATTGACCGAAGTGCCAAGATTCTTATGAGAAAGGATGCTGGTTTCAAGAAACGCCTTGCTTCAAATGCTTTGACAATGGCGGATGTCGAGCGACTTTTCATGGAAGTCACCTATGGAATTATTGAGTTGGAGCTATTCGAAGGTTATTGACCGTTTTACATTACAATTTGATCTATGATATTCAAGATTATCTTTCTTTTCTTCCCTATGTTTCTTCTCTTGGCATCAACGATGTGCTACAGAAAGAACAATCTGATGATGCAGAGATTTTATCTCCGCATGGTGTTTTCGCATAATTTTCGAAAACTGTACACATTGCTGTTGCTGATGGCAATATTGGTGTTCAGTTTCGTGGCATATCAAGTACAGCCCAACGAGATTGGTGCTCATGTAACGGCACTGTTGGCATTGTTGCTGTTCAAGTTCTCCTATGCAGACAATCTGCTGCATAGGTTGCATGACAACAGGAAATCATGTGCCATCGCTTTTACAGCCTCATTGGTGTTCATGTTCACTCCCCATCTGTACACATTGGGAGTGATGGTGGGCTTGTTCTTGGTGGCATCCATCTACTATCCGTCCTCAAAGGTCATCTTCAAGGCACAATGTCCTGACAGTGGCAGACACTTGGCGCAATGTCCTGAGGACATCGTAAACTTCTACTTTTAGTCCATTCTTGGAAAATGCCACTTGGTACTTGGCACATTCTACAACACTCAGTCTAAAATGAGAATTATTATTTCACAACATCAACAAGACATTTTCAATGAAACATATACCAAAGGAAAATATAAAGGTAAGCCTCTCTGTCGGCTTTCTGGCATCTCTCCAGGACCGACATAACGAGCGGTATTCCAAACACGAAGCGTTCTGCTATCTGCTGGACAAAGCTTGTGAACACTACATGCCGAAAGCCGTAAGCAAGGAAGTGGTAGATGAATTGAAAGATTTTCAGTTTGTTACAACCAAAACTCAACTTGCGGAGGACTGGCATTGGCATCGTGCCACCGTGCGTCAGTTCCTCGAAAAATTAACGGAACATGGGCTGATACACTGCAAGGAGTTTGAAACGAAATACACCATCATCACGATGATTGGCATGAAGGACGGTAACGTTCCGACAATGCGAAATAGCATATTGGAACCAATCATCCGTTTCACAATGGACAGTTGGTTCAATGGCACTTCCACCACAGAAGAGACTGCCGTTGTCTGTGGTCAGATTGTAAAGGGTGCAGTAGCATTATCACAAGAAAACAACTCTGCTTCTACATCATCTGACAACCAACTTTCATCTGATGATATTGCCACTTGCATGATTGGCAGACTTGTGGATTGTATGCCTCTTGTAGATGAGGAAGAACATAACAAACTTCAGTGGCGTAACGCAATCTTCAAGTTCTTCACTCGTGTTCTCAATCGAGACTGGCTCCAGTTGTTCCTTCTGATAAAGGAACTGCCCGACATCGCCAGTCATGGAAAGTCTGCTTCCGTCAAATTGAACACAGCTGAAGACATGAGCCTTTTCCAATCCCTGTGTTCCGCTTATAAGGCTTGCTGTCCTACCTCAACAGTTGAGACAGCTGCCAAGCCAGTTGTAACCGCCAAGGCGGACAACCATAAGTAGAGTTCATTCTGTTCCATTATAGCTGCCTTACGGACATTCTCCTTTTAAGACCTCACGGTTCGGTACTGGCATATCGCACTCGTCGTGGCTTGTTTTTTTAGCGCATCGGGCTTGCCCGCTGTTCACGAATTTAGGGAGTGTGGTAACTCATTACCCCTACGACCTATCAGTCTTCGGGAGAGTGTCCGCCAAGGCAGCAAGCTGGGACACTGTTTTTACTGACACATATAAGCATATCAGAGATATGGAAAGAATAGCAAAGCAGGTTTTGAACGTCAGGGGACGTAAGGGATGCGCTGCCGCTCTCAGCCGTGAATACCAACGCAACTGGAGCGACCGGGCTTGGCAGGTAGCTATTGCCAAGGGTAACTATGACCTCGGCAGACAGCATCTGAACTTCCAGATTTCCAAGGGAGGTAAGATAGCACCTATCGACAAGAGCAAGTCCATCCCACAGATGATGGCTGAGAACTTGGCTGCTCGTGGCATCAAGGACAAAAATGAGGGATTGACTGAGCCACGTTTCAGAACGGTGGCGGACTTCATCTTCAGCGGTTCGCAATGGAAGATGCGTGAGCTTGCCTTCGGTGACCAAGAGGTAGTCTTCAAGCCCGGCGACGACAAGGAGAATTATGCCGTCAAGCGTATGCCTGAGATTGAGCAATGGGCGACGGACATTTATAATTTTGTCGCAGGAAAGTATGGTGAGGAGAATATCGTTGCCTTCTATGTACACTTGGACGAGACTTCACCACACATCCATTGCGTTCTTCTGCCAATCAAGGACGGCAAGTTTGCCTTCAAAGAAATCTTCGCAGGTGCCAACAATCGGGAATATAGTCAACGTACATCGAAACTTCATGACGAGTTGGCGATGGTCAATGAGCCTTGGGGACTGGTGCGTGGAACGAGCCAAACGGAGACTCGGCAACGACACAGACCTACGGAGGAATACCGCAAGCACCTGTCCGAGGAATGTTCTTCAAAGGAAGAGGAACTGGACAACCTTAACAAGGCTGTAAGCGATCTTCGGGTGGAAATAGCACTGGCAGAACGTCGTGTGAAAGGTCTCTCTTCCATGGTGGAACATCTGGAAGAAGAGAAACATCAGAAGATGTTGGAGATAGACAAGTTGAAGGTGCAGATTGCTAACAAGGAAGGAGATAGTTCCATCTTGTCGCAGAAGTTGGAAAAATTGCAAAATGAGTTGGCTTCCGTTGATGAGAAACTGGCAGACAAGAAAGACAAGCTCGCTGTAGCTGACCGGCAGTTGGACGAGTTGAACAAGGATATGGAGTTTGTCAAGGAGCGGACAGAGACGCTTCGACAGGATGCCATGCAGTTCTCTCGTGAAGCTCAGACTGGTGCTGGCACACTTATCAAGACAGCTATGTTGGAAAGCATGGTCACTGACTACCGTTCCAAAATGGCATCGTTGCCACCTGAAATCAAAGTAGCATTTGACGGTTCGCCATTGGAAACCATAGCCGAGCACACTGCCGAAGTTCTTCATTGTGCCACCTTATTATACCTTGGCTACATCGACCAAGCCACGACATTTGCCGAAGGGCAAGGTGGCGGAGGCGGTGGCAGCAATGACATGAAATGGGGGCGCAACGATGACGAGGATGACAGGCGTTGGGCGCACCGTTGCCTTGCGATGGCAAACAAGATGATGCGACCGAAAGGCAGCAAGAGTAGAAAGCGTTAACAGAAAGAATAATTGACAAATTGAAATTTATGATTAGAAAAGCAATATTTATGATGGCATTGTGCCTATGCGGACAATTACACGCCAATACAGAGACAATAGATGATGGCACGGATGATTTGGTATCGTCTGGCATAAATGAGGATATGCTTCGACAAATTGAGCCTACATACCTCAAAGAAGTGGCAGTTCCTTCTGCATGGTCTTCCAACTGGTTCGTTGGTGTATCGGGTGGCACTTCTGCTTTTGTAGGAAAACCGCATGGTACAGGGAACTTGTTCGACAGAATGAAACCTTCCCTGGCAATAGAGGCAGGAAAATGGTTCACGCCTGAGATTGGTGGACGATTTAGTTTCCAAGGTTTTCAGTTCAAGGATGCCAGCAAGAATGTCCGTGATTACAAGATGGTTCATGCGGATTTTATTTGGAATGTGACCAACAGTTTTGTCAAAGACCATGCCACCACACAAAGATGGGGATTCATTCCGTATGCTGGTTGCGGTATTATCCATAACGAGGATAACGGCAAGAGTCCGTTTGTCATCAACTATGGTGTGATTGGACAATATCATTTAACAAAGCGTTTGGCGGTCAACATGGAATTGGGTGGCGTAACCACATTCCGTGACTATGACGGCGTGGGCGCATCCAATAAGTTTGGTGACAATTTGTTCACCTTGTCTGCCGGACTGACTTTCAACATCGGGAAGGTCGGTTGGAAGAAGGTTGTAGATGCTACTCCTTATATCAACCAGAACAAATGGCTGGCAGATTACACCAATGATTTGTTGGTTCGCAACCAAAAGTTAAGCAAAGCTCATGCGGAGGATGCCAATGTCATCGCTGAGATGAGAAAGATCTTGGAGATTGAAGGATTGCTGAAAGCCTATGCCGACCGCCTGACATATAATGCGGATAGTACGGAGCATCGCATCTACCCGAAAAATGACTACAGCGGTTTGAACTCACTCCGTGCAAGATTGGCTCACAAGGATTGGAATGGCATGGGAAAACCAAAAACAAGTCGCTCTCTGGAGTATAGTTTCTCTGTTTCCGATTCTGTTTCTTGGAACAAATACGTTGCAGAAATGGCAGGTGGAACCAAGTGCATCGGTTCGCCAGTGTTCTTCTTTTTCAAGATTGGAACCGCGCAGTTGGTTGACGTTTCACAGATGGCAAACTTGGATGAGCTTGCTCGTATAGCAAAGGCTTATCATCTCAAAATTTCCGTTGTTGGTGCTGCCGACAGTGCCACAGGAAACGATGGCATCAACAATCCTCTCAGCAAGTCAAGAGCGGATTATATCACGCAACAGCTTGTGGCAAGAGGCATTGACAAGTCCATGATAATATCAAAAAGTAAGGGCGGTATTGATAAGTATTCACCAATTGCAGTCAACCGTCATACGGCTGTCAGACTATTTGCACAGTAAATGTGTTTTACTATCATTCATACGATAAGCGGTAATCTGCAAAACAATGATTATCAAAAGAAAGAGTCCGTTCGTGATGAATGGACTCTTTCTGCTATTGGTTGTTTTGTTCTTTCTCCTGTCGCAATATCTTGTTTATGACAGTGATGACTTGCTCTTGTATATAAGCTTTGAACATCGTGTCATCCTTTATGGCAAAGTCCAACTGTTCATATACTACAGTATTGACAGAACTTCTGAGTTGTTTTAACTTGTCATTTACTGGTATCTGTCGATGGGCTTGCCAATAGAACGTAACTTCATCTTGCACTATCGCTTTCAACACCATTTTCTGTTCACGGCTGAGTTTCTTGAAAGTCTTGTTTTCTCGTTCTTCGTTGTTGCCATATAAAATAGTATCGATATATTCATCGGCATCAACGATCTCAAACTCATTGTCCCCGAAAGGCAAGTCCAAAATCTTCTTGTTGCTTTTCTTCATCTCACCCATGCACTCCTTACAGATGTGTTGGACATGACCTTTCCTCGAAAATGACTCGTTCGGCTTGTATTCACCACAAATCTTACAGTAATGTCCTTTATGCTTCTTCTTTGCCATATCTCTTATCTTATCAAGGGTTATGCAACTGTATGAGAATGCAGGATGCATCATCTTCCAAGTATTCTATACGACTTGGCAATTTGTTTTCTACTATAACAGAATCTATGCAATCCTTGGATTGATAAAATCCATCTGTACATAAAAACAACAAGTCCATGTCTGATATTTTTGTTTCTTGAATGGATATAGGGTTGCGGAAACCTCTTCCATTCACACAACGAGTCAGAAAGGTACAATTATCACCTTCCTTCAGGTGGTCTTCAGTAAGTTGATGTATACCTTTTTCTTTTTTGTAATATAAACGGACATTTCCTTGCCATGCGTAATTGGCAGTATCATCTTTTATGTATAAGACGGTAACTGCTGCTCCCATTTTGCAACAAAGAGCCTTGCATTTATCTGCAACTGCAATGTCTGCTTGTTCAAAAGCCTTTGCTAACAGCTCTCTTATATCCACAGAATTATGTTCTGCCAATATTTTATAAATACTTTGTGCAACAGTGGCAGCTGCGATCTCACCATATTGTAAGCCACCCATACCATCGGCAAGGATAGCGATGCAACTCCCATCTTGTAATTGTTTGCACAAAATAAAATCCTGGTTTGTATCACATAAGCCTTTTTGACTACAATAATTTATATCTATCATTATAAATCCCTTTCTTCTGTAGCAGAGCGAAACACTTCTGAAATGACTTGCCATGTTCTCCTTACTTGGTCATAATTCAAACCCGATTGTGAATTGAGAGTTTGGCTTATCAAATAGCTTCTCTCCTCCAACTGCAATTCCTCGTCAATTTTGTCTGCATAATATACAAGTTGGTCTCGGTTCAATAACTTTGCCAAATCGTTTGCCAACCAATAGCCACCAGCCACATATTCGTCAAAATCTTCCCAATCATACACTTCCATATACGCTTCTCGATCCAAGTTTGCCATAAGGTAGTTGTCCAATATGAACGACATATCCTCTGCATCCTTGTTTGTGGTTAGATGTCTGTCCATCCAAGCATTGAACTTCAGCAAGAATAATCCATGCAAAGAAGCTATCTTTACAGTGAATCTGTCATCAATACTAACCGTTATAGCATCAGAAAGCACTTCGTCAAACCCTTTTACGGACATGGCAATTGTTTCTTCGGGTGGCCAATAGATGTTGTCATCTTCCTTGGCGACATATCCGTATGGAACAACATCTATCTCATAGTCACCATAATAGAAGCGTTGGTGTTTTGACTTGTCCTTCTCGAAACCATCCGCAATCAAACTATTTTTGATTTTGTCAAATTCCTGCCAGTTTGGAACAGCTATAGCTAGATCCAAGTCTCTTGTCTTTCTACGTGATGACGTGTTCAGCATCTGCTGCATGACTATATCTCTAGCGGTGGCTCCTATGATAAAGAAGTCGTGATCCATTCTACGGAAGCTATCTGTAAGTTTCTCCAACAAATCCACAAAAAATGGATTGTTTATCTTTTCACTCGAAATCTTTAAGCTCATTCTTTAATATGCGTTGCGCAGCCTCAAAGCAGCGACTATTGCCACTACCCATCAAGTCTGCATAGATTAATATAGCAGGAACAGTTCTGTTGTCTGTTTCCCAATTCCAAAATTTGTTGTACAGATGAATTTCCCCATTTGCATCTTGCTTGACGACACCTGTTCGTATAAGATGTGCTGCAGGTATTTCCGTGTATATGTCGAAAATTCCTGGTTGTAAGTAGCCATCCGTCAAGTTTGCGGCAGGTTCTCCTCCCCATGACATGCCCTTTGGCAATGCTATGTTTTTCCACTCATTTCTATTCGCTTCTGTTCGAAATGCCATTGCGCCTACCAGCAATTTGGGTTTCAATACTTCATTGTAATTGCTAACCCATAAGTCAAGCAGTTGTTTTTTGTCTTTTATTATGCGCCCGTTTTTAGTGTCACAAACAAAACCACGTCTTGCAAGTTCATCCAAAACGTTTTTCACGCTTCCCAAAGATACACCAATTTGCTCTTTTATCTCTCGATAAGGCTTCTTTATATTGTCTGCATCTTGCAACAGATAAAACACGACCTTCAATCCTGCATCTTGAAACACGGGATAGGTTTTCATCTTGGACTCTGTATTTTTCCTTCCTTGGTTAAATATTTGGAAAATCAAGTTTCCTGCCTTTGTATATCTGACAAGGCAGTTTCCTGCACAATCCAGATAGTTGATACCTCTGTTTGCCAATTCTGTTGATACCTGCGGCGTGACGTATTGCGTAACAAGCAAGATTTGCTGCTTGTCATTGTTCATCGTTTGCATAGTAGCTAATGTCGGATTTAATGTAGCCTTGGTTATGTTTTCCCTTACATGACACACAAAATCTATATTCATTATCTTAACAGTGACATCATTTTCATTGGTACAATTTACTTTGACGGCTGTTGTTGACACAACATCCCCCACAGGAAGGCTTGCTCTAAGAGCATCCAATGCTTGGTTTATTATGATATTGTTTGCCATCATTTTATGTTATTTGTTCAATATATCAGTTGTGTTCAATTTGATTGAACGTTGCAAAGATAATGAACAAAACTTAAACGGACGAACCTTTTGTTCAATATTTCATCTTGTTCAATACTATTTAACATAGTGCGAAGATTGAACAGGGATATTTTCAGAAATACAATTCCCGAAAAGTGACACAAATGACAAAAAACGGGAATGCTCGAACTGTATATGCCGGTTCTAACAGATCTCTCTATTATCAAAAAGCGGTAATCTTACCAGTTTTAGTCACTACACATCTCCCATACCCCTTCATCCTCCCTTGTTTTTCCTTAGCAAATTTAGTTCAGCTCACCAGACCGTCAAGTATCGCCTTGCTATTGGCTGGTTATTTCCTTAGCAGCCTTCCGCCAATCGAAGATTAGGGTATTCCAATGAAATAATCATCCAATTCCTTGTCTTGTCTGTCTCCATGCCCGAACTCTTGATTGCACGTAAAATCAATTCCCTCGATGAAGTCGTAAAGGCTTCGAGAATAGGGAAGAAAAAGAAGTTTCACAATTTAATCCGAACAGATATGAACAATATGATTAACGAAAGAGACAAGGAGTTTGCCAATGATTTTTCACGCTTCGTGAACGGCAAGATGTGTTCCGCATCCAAGGTGGGTGCAGAGTTTGCCAATGACCACCGCTTTCTTGTAAACGAGAAGTTCAAGGTGATGATGGCTTTCATGGAGCAGTTGGCAATAAACTATCAGAAGGGCTATTATGACCTTCGCAATGAATGGGCTTGCACCTTGGCACATGCAGCCATTGAAGCCTTGCGTGAGCAGCAGCTCTACTATCCATCTTCACCAGAGTATTTACCAAATAAATAGATATAGCTATGACAAGTAGATTGATTACACCTCAGTTGGCGGAGCAGTTGAAGCAATATCCGCTTTATTCACAGGATGGCAAGAAGAAGGATGCCATTTGCCAATGCGTATTCTTCATCGGCAAAGTCCGTTGGTATGTATTGGAAGGTCAGCCGGAAGGCAATGACTTCACGCTGTTCTCTATCGTTGTCGGTCTTGCCGATACAGAATATGGCTATGCTTCCATCAAGGAAATGGAGAGTATCAGCGTAGATGTCGGACATAACCTTCCCAAGATACCGATATTGCAGGACAAAAGCTTCAAGCCTTGCCCAATCGGAAACATTCCCGACGAGAGATTGCAGTCGTTCCTGTCTGATATGTATGACAGGGAAGAAGCTTAAACCACACATCAGCCGTAGGCTTCTTGCCTATGGCTGCTAAAAATCAAACGATATGATACAGCAAAAGATAACGGAGATAGCCGAGATATTAGGATGGAGCGTTGATTTCTCCGAGCCACAAAATGGCAAGACAGATGTAAACTTCGCCAAATACACTTCCTATGGTCAAGATTTCAATTTCAGCGTGGAACTTGAAGGCGATGATATGGAAGCCTTCATCGACAATATCCATGAGTATTATGAGAACTTTGATGTTGACGAGGAAGCGTACATTTGGATTGGCTCAGACGGTCACGGCAAAAATGGTGCACCTTACCACATTGCCGATATAGTCAAAGACATGGAGGAAGCCGAAGTAATGATGGCTGACCTTTACGAGGCGTTCAGACAATATTATTCACAGTTGGAACTTCAAGCCGTATGACAATAGAACAATATCTTTACCGCCTATGTCGAAACATTCTCTATGAGCGTTTCGACTGGCGCAAATACCTTACCACCCGAAGCTATTTCGGCAGAGACCTTTGCGTCACTCCGCTCCATGTCTCCTATGGACAAATTGGCTATACCATCCATTTCCCTTACTCTCGTGACCCAATGCCCGAACTCGCATACGATTGGGAAATGAACGACCTCACCATCGATGAGGAAGATTGGAAGAAATGGCTATCACCCGAAGAAGATGATGAGAAGGAAGAATAAAACTCCCAAAACGAAAAATCCAAGATGCTTACACATTATTATATATGTGCGCATCTTGGATTTTTGCATGTTTACCACAGATTGACTCGTTACCGACGGAACGCAGACCGTGCGACTTTTTCCTCTTCTACCTCAGTCTGCTCATTATCATTTGATGATGCAGATTGCTTCATGTCCTTTTCTTCTTTATCTTTTTTCGAAACCGATACATCCTCACTCTGCAGCTCCTTCATTTCCACTGCCACCTCGTCAATTCTCTGCGTGAGAATAGACGTTGCCTTTTTCACATCCATCAAGGTGGTCTTGATGAAACTTGGCGACTCCTTCAGACTGCCGAGCCACGATTTCAGATAGGCGGCACTGTCTTCCTTCAGATTCTTGGTTATGCCATACTTCTGGCACACCAACGCACTGCCCAACTCTGCAACCAGTTCCTCACGTGCATATTCATCGGAACCGAAGCCCGACTGCGGTTTGAGACGGTTCAACTGACCTTCCGCTCCTGTCGAGTGAACCATCTCATGAAACGCTGTTCCATACCACGACTCACCGTCTTTAAACTGTGCCTTCTCAGGAATGGTTATCTGGTTGCGGGAAATGGAGTAGAACGCATTGTCCTGGTGTTCTATATTGATGGAGCAAATCCATTTCTGCTCCTTGAACATCCGGTCTACAGCAGGAAACGAATACATGTCACCTTCCTTCACCAATGCCTTTTCTGGCTTGTTCTCTGCTTCCAACTTGGCATACAATTCAGGTCTTGCCTCCTTCAGATTGGTCTGTGCCACATTGAACACCTGGTACACATTCAACTTCGGATAGACATTATACTCCTTCTGCTCTTCAGCGCTCATTCGCTTGTAGTCGTCATAGGGTATCTTTTCTTTTGTCTCCTTGTGTACAATGGTGAAACTTGTCAGCATCACGGGAAAACTCTTCTCTCCCTTATTGATGCCAACCTTGGGCAACGGCTCGCCATTGGCATCCACCATCTGCTTCTTGTTACCTTGCTTGTCGGTCTGATAGTTCAAACCCACTGCACGGTTAAAGGTGCAGAACACTGGCAACTCGTAGCCTTTCTTCTCGCAGAGCATGGTGAGCAACAAGGCATTCATGCCGTTATACTCCCTGCCAGACAGGTTCTTCGGCCAGCTCAATGTACCTTCCGTAAACCAAGGCTTTTGCCATCCGTCCTTGCTTCCCAACGACTCGATCTTCTCTATCATTTATGTCTGACATAGAATTATGTTGGGCATTAGTCTAAACAATTAATAATCAATCGTTCTTTGACATTTTGCACAACATAATTCTATCTTTGGAGGAATTAGAGGCTATCTAAGAATGTAATTAACTCCTTATCCTCAGACCATTTTCGTGATGGTGTATCGGAAACGGACTGCTCACATTTTTTGAGAGCTTCTAATTTCCTTTCCATACTAATTTCGGCGTAGATGTTAGTTGTATCAATCGAGCTATGTCCCATCCAATTTCTAACCATATCAATATCCGCTCCAGAATTAAGTAGATGAGTGGCGGTTGTATGGCGTATAACATGAGGAGATGGGCGTTTATTTGCAAGAGAAGGATGATTTAAGATTACATCTTGTGAGTATTTCTTTATCATTTCATAAATACAGAATCGGCTCATAGGCTGATTGTATCGGTTAAGAAAAAGGTAATCGTTAGGCAACTTGTTGTCTATAAATGGTTTGAGTAAATCCCAGAAATCCTCCCATAGAGGACATATTCTCTCTTTACGTCCCTTGCCATGTAATGTCACCATTGGCATTCCACGTTTTGGTGGCATCGCAACATCCTTCACTTTAACACCTATAACTTCAGACACTCGGGCGCCAGTATTATACATGAATAGGATAATGACATGATCTCGACTTCTTATCCCTTGATATTTGCATGTTTTCAAAGGTGCATCAGCCAAGGCTTCGATCTCAGATTTGTCCATATAGGTTATCATGCGTTTTTCCGTTTTCTTTGAAGGGATAAGACTGACATGGTGACACCAATCTATATGTTCAGGAGATTTCCACGCCAGAAACTTTGCGAAAGCCTTTATTGCAGCTAAACGATTGTTTCTTGAAGAAACGGAAACTTTTCTCTCAATTTCCAGATAATCAAGAAATTTTGTAATAACGTCAGTCGTAATATCCGAGATTTTGAGATTGTCTATTGCAATACTTATTAATGTAGAAACATATGATACCAACATACGGAATGTATCACGATAACTCATTTGAGTGTTGCGACTAAGGTTTCTAGTGACAATTAAGTACTCTATGAGGAATGGTCTTAGCCAATAGCCAAGATATTCTGTTTCAGTATTTTTTCTATTCTTCATTGTTCGTGTTTTTATAAGCATAAAACAATTTGTTTGCTTCCTGCAACAAAGTTGGCGTCTTTGTTAGATAGACGGAAGTGAAGGACACGTTAAGATGTCCCAAATAGGTGGATAACTTTGGCAGTAAATCCTGGACGTTCTTTCCTGATTTATACCAGTTCGTAAGGACGTTGACCGCAAAAGTATGGCGAAGATCATGGATTCTGGGCTGATGACGTCCTCTATCAGGGAAATATAGACCTGCATTCTTACGAATGGTCGTAAATATCTGATGTAAAGATACAAAATTAACAGGTTTTCCCTTCAGATTAATGAACACATATGCATCCTCTACCATTGGGTACATTTGAGTACTTCGCCATTGTAATATCTCTTGCATCAATTTTGATACTTGTTCGTTGAAAGTAACCAAGCGAGACTTGTAGAACTTACTGCAATGTATATGCACGTACATTTTCTCCAAGTCAATATCCTTTATTTTTATAGATAAGGTCTCGCTTATTCGGAGTCCAAGCATATACGTAATCATCAAGATATACCGTATACATATAGGCTCATTGACTAGAGGACCACGTTTGCGATATGTACGTGCACCATCAAACAGTCTCTTCAGTTCGTCATCCGTATATATGTAAGCGGGATAATACTCTGGAGCTTTAGGCAGAAAAACGGGAACAGGTATGTTTTGAATGAGTCCTCTAGAAAAAGCCCACTCAAAAAGTTTTTTCAGGATGCAGTGCTGAGAGTGCCAATATCTGGTTACAACATCGCCTTTTCTATAGAGGAAAGCATTGCAGTCATTTTCTGTTATTGAAGAAATTTCTGTAGTTTCTCCCATAAAATTGGCAAATAATCTCAAGGTGTATGTTTTACTCTCATCCTTACGACCAATAGACCTACGAAAGTTGATAAATGATTCAACGGCTTCTTTTATATTCATATAAATTCCTCCCAGTTAATATTTGATACGTCTCTCAGTGAATTAAGATCAACCTTTGCATATACTCTTGTTGCTTCCATACTTTTGTGACCCAGTAAATCACCGACATCCTTTAAGGTTTGTCCTTCGTTTATCAAGAAAGTTGCATGGCTATGACGTAAGCTATGAGGTCCTTTATGCTTGATATTTATTCCACTGTATTTCAAATACCTGTATACAACGGAAGCTATGGCATTACAAGAGATAGGTCGTATTGGTGCAGGGGTACAAAAGAACAGACTATCACTATCAACTTCATTAGGTCTGCCATTTTTCAAGTAGTCAATGATCGCCTCTCCCACATTATGAAGAAGTGGCAATATTTGTGGACGGCAATTCTTAGCACGCTTAATATAAATTTGCTCTTTACGCCAATCAATGTCGCTTAACTTCAGATTAGCGACCTCACTACATCGTAAACCATACATTGCAAGCAACATAAAAATAGCATAGTCGCGCGATGCGGATTTACCAGTTTGTTCTTTGACTGTTTGTAACAGTTTTTGAACTTTATCCCACGGCAAGAAAGAAGGGAGATTTTCTTCACTATATACTTTGGGAGTGATTAACGCCTTATCTAGGTCGGCAATACACCACCCCTTTTCGACTGCATAACGAAGATATACACGAATACAACACAGGTACTCTTTCAGCGTGTTACGTTGAACCTGGTTAATTGTGTAGTATTCAATGTATTTATCTATATCTTCCAATGTTAAAGGGTGTTCCTGATTTTCCTTTTCTATTATCTTGTAAAAGTAGGTGAGTATATATCTCCTTCCCTTAATATAGGCATGAGAATATCTCCTGTATGCCAAGTGATTAAGGTATTCATTTATGCGTATATCTGATATTGAAGGAGAACCTGATTCTGGTAGCATATGTAGCTCTTTAAGCCACATATTTGCAAAATAGATGAAGAAACTGTAATTAGACTTGGTGCCTTTCTTCTTGTGAGAACCTTTGTCTTCCAGGTTTTGCCATTTTTTCGCTGCATTTGAGATTTCCTCATTGGTGACAATACGGAAGGTCTTTAAATCAAGATACTCTATTAGATGAAGTTGATACTGTGCATAAAGCTGAAGTGTCTGTCTTTTAAAACCTTTTGATTTGCAATCCATCAAGAAAGACATTCTCTCTTTATAAAAGGGAGCGGCAATCAGTCTGACTCTGTGCCATTTGCGCTCGGCGAGATAATTGACGATGTCGTCTTGGTAACGAGAATCTAAAAGACCTACGTATAGTAAGAAATCAACAGCCATCTCAATGAATTTGATTCTTGAGGAAGGGCAATCATGACGTTTCCGAGAATGATAATGATCAGGAATGGGTGAAGACCATTGACGTGCAGCTTCAACGACATCATCAAGTGACACAATTCTCTTTTCGCCATCATGAAGATTGAAATATTGGATAAACTTGAGCGAATACCCAGCCCACCCCATTAGTGTTAGCCGGGACAATCCTTCCTTACTTTTCATAGTTAAAAAGGATTCTCGCTCCTTTAATAATGGTGCAACCAAATGTTTTTTAAGGAATGGCTTGCGGATAATTATTTGTTCTAACATGCTCGTAAAAATTATATGAGTAGTACTATATAATATAACGAGCAGCAATAATTATGTTGTGCAAAAATTAATAAGAACCTAAAACATAAGTAAATATGAAAGAAACTGACATAAATAAATGGACAACATTAATGATTTTATGTTGACGTCAACATAAAATCATCATGTTTGCGAAGGTGTCCAAGGCTCTGTCCTCAGCATTTTTTCCATCGCCATTATTCTGTGGACTCTTATTGTAATATGCCATACTTGCTAATTGTTAGGATGATACGGTTTCTTCTCCCACTGGTTCAACTCCGCCACCTTGCAGCCCAGGTTGAGCCTGTCGTTATACACCGAGATTTCCAGCTCGCCCTTTGCCTCGATGGTGGCTTTTGGCTGCAACCATTCCTCTCTTTCTTCCGAGAAACGAACAAAGCGCACCCATGTAAAGGCGAAATCTTCACCAATCTTCTCTGCACTGAAAGCCGAAAACATCAGGAAAGTCTTTCCTTTTTTGTCATTCTTCATGTCAATGTCCTTACCGACTTTGCCCTTGAACTCCATATCTCCCACGATGCCATCCTTGCTTTCTGTAGCAGGCTGGCTCACTTCGACTCCTTTCAAGTTAAAAAACAGGTTGTCGTCTTTCTTCTTGAAGGTAAGCACACCTTTCACATCGATGCGATTGCCCACAACGATAGCTTCGGCACAATCTCCATCCATGATGCAGCTTACCATCACCGTCTTGTTGATACCTTTCTTGGCTGGCACCACCACATCTACGGAATATGTAGTAAACGGCATTCCGTCCTTTCCATTGCGAACCACAGCAGCCTTGCTAACGGTTCCGCACACACTTACGTTACATTTAATCATAGCTCAAATACTTTTTTATTCGTTTTCAATCGACCAAGATGTGGAACTTCCAAGTATCTTACTTTCTTTGCATTGTCTGACTTTGACCTTCTTGCTGTTCCAGGACTTGCTCATAGTTTTGCGATGCCTGTTGCGTCAGCACGATAGTATTCACCATTCCAGCTATGCGCATTTTCTTGGCATCATTGCTCAGGTTGGTATCACCCAACACTTGCGACAATCTACAGAACTCCGCATTGGTCAGCTCTCTCGTCACTTTGGTAGTGCCATTGTCCGCTTGCAACACAGCCTTTCCATTGTTGCCAACGCTCAGCACACATTCATTCATAGTCGGTATCAACGGTTTCAAGTCCACCTGCCTTTTGCTTACAGCTTCTGAGATTTGCGCTTTTTGCTCTTCCTCGCTTTTACTGTCTATTTGCACAGCGAGGGCAAGCAGACTGCTATACATGGTAGTCACCAATCCCATTATCGGGTCTGCACTTGACAATCCTGTGCTTGCATCCTCAGATGACAACAGCTTCTTCATCCAATCATCAGGTGACAGACTCGTGTCCACAGCCGAACTGTTTTCCTTGTATTTTGCCAACAGGTCATTGCCGTTATACAATGCCTGTTGCTTCAGATTACCTTTCTGCGCTATCTCCGCCAAGTATGATGCAGGATCCACGTCCCTTGTCTTGCCGTCTGCCGATATGTTTTTCACTCCGAAATGCAAGTGTTCGCCAGTAGTGCGTGTGCCGGTATTTCCCGACACACCTAACTTTTGCCCAGCTTTCACCTCGTCACCCACCTTCACAGCAATACTGTCCAAGTGCATATAGGTGGTCTGCACCTTGCTTCCGTCCGATCTTGCGTATTCCACTGTCACAGACTTGCCACCGCCAGTATTGGCATTGTGGTTCACAGCTACCACCTTGCCGCCATTCTCTGTAGCCAGCACATCATCATGCTTGGCTCTGATGTCAATGCCCTTGTGCATCTGCTGTTTGCTTTTGTCCATAGGGTCTTGACGCATACCGAATGGAGAAGTGACAAACAAGAACTCGTCCCTTTTCACAGGGAATGAGTATTTGTCGTTGGTTGTTTGAGATGTTGTTTGCTTCTTTTCGTCATTATTGGATGTCGATACCGAAGACGATACCGTTGCTGAAGTCCTTGCATTCTGTTCTACGCCGAACTTCTTGCCCTCAGCCCTCATTTCTTGCATCACCTGTTGGTCATACTTCTGTAATCCATTAATCTCGATAATCTTTTGCAAACTGGCAGCATATCCTCCATTGGTGGCATAACCGCCTCGCTCAATACCTTTTGTCCATCCCTTGTAGTCGTCGGGAGAGAGTTTGAAACATTGGCTGTAGCGGCTGTTGTTCTTCAATATCTTGGAATGGTGTTCGTATGAGTCACCCACCGTGGCATACTTGCAGAACTTCTCATTCGGTTTGTCATCGGTGTAGACAAGATAGTCGCCACCGTTCTTCAGCCAACTTTTCGAAGCCTTCACGCCAAAATGGTTGTTGCCCAACTGCGACAGTTCACTCTGTCCATTACGGCTTTCTAAGATGCCTTGCGCCAAGGTGACGGAAGCAGGGATGCCATATCGCTTCATTTGTTCCATCGCCTCGGCAGCATATCTTTCTGCATATTGCTGATTCTTGCTCATGTCTTTATATCCTCATTATTATCGTTTCATACCGCCAGAACGCTGCTGTTCCTCAGTATTTTGCTCCTCTTGCTTCTGCTTGGGTGCCTCCAACTGGTCACAGATAGCCACTCGTTCTCCAGCTCGGATAAGCTTGGGCAGATAGGTGTCTAAGGCATGATGTGGAAAGCCAGCCATGTAGGGACCTGCTTGGGTGTTTCTCTTTGTCAATGTAATCCCCAACACTTCCGCTCCTCGCTTGGCATCCTGTTCATACATCTCATAAAAATCACCTACACGAAACAGCAGCAAAGCATCTGGATGCTTAGCTTTCAACTCCTTCCATTGCTTCATGATGGGAGAGTCCTTGGTCTCTTCCTTCTGCTTACCCTTTGTTTCTTCCTTCTTTTCCACAGTAGCGTTATTATCTCTTTGAACAGTCGCATCCTTCTCTTCCCTAATATCTGTCTTTTCCTCAGAAGATGCTTGCTTGTTCTCTTCCTCGTGATACTCTCGATGTTCTTCCTCATTCTTATCGGTGGAGACTTGTGTTTCTTGCTTCACCTCGGTTTCCTCAACTTGCTTCTCAGATGCAGTCTGCTCCTGCGTCTGTCCTTTCTGCAGGATGTCAGCAAACAAGGTTGCTGCAAGATGTTTCTTATACTCGTTTTTGTCTTCGGCTATCCACATCCGTTGCCATTGGCTTGGCGATACCACACGAGGCTGCAACTTGTCTGCGCCATCAATGGTGGCTGCACACAGAATGACATCGTTCTTTGCCTTGAACACGTTCACTTTCTGTATGCGGTTCATGTCCACCTCGTTGTGCTGACCGCTGCCGAACAAGTCCACCTTTAGGTCAGGCTTTGTCTCTGCCATCGCATAGTATTTCTGTGCCAGTTCCACTCTCAGACTGTCCATCGTGTCCTGCGCCTGTTTCAGCGTGGTGAAGAAGCGGTTTAAGTCCGGCTTGTCGGGATAGATGGAAAAAGCCTTCTGTCCTTCGGGCTTGATATACATCGCCCAACGCTTGTTGTCATCCTGCACCATCTGTATGCGGTCGAAGCCCACCTGCTTGCTCTGGCTCACGGCATCACTCACGTCTATCTTGGATATGTCTTCCAGTTGCCAGTTCTTCAATCTTGCCACAGTGATGTCCTTTCCTGCAAAATAGCTGTCATCAGGATGGTAGCCCAAAGCGCCATCGGGATTATAGAACTTGACAGACTGAAAACCTTCCTTCTGTAAGGCATGTTCGATGCGCTGCTTGCTCATGCCCGACACCTCGTTGTTCACTTCCAATGATGCTCCTGCTGGCAACACCACATCGGCACTCTTGTTTTCCTTGTCTCTTACAATCACCACAAACTTCTGCTCGCTGTCAGGATGCTTGGCTATCTCATCTGCCACAAAGTAGTGTTTGGGCATCTGCGCTTGCATCTCGGTGGTCTGCTGCTCGTTCTTCAAAGATGAATATTCTATTTTCTCGCCACGCTCTGCCTTGCGGATAACGTCCAAGGCATTGTTCACATCACTCTCTATGGCATCTATCAGACATGGATTTTCTTTCAGTTCACGGTTCCAGTAGTCCACCAGTCCCATATTCTCCTTGGAAATCTTGGCTGGCATACCCATTTCCATCATCTTGATGCCCGAAGCCAGTTCCACAACCAGTTTCTCTTGCTTCACGGCATCCTCCGATGGCGCAATGCCGTTTTTCATCACCATGCCCTCCCTTGCCAGTCGCTGTTGATGTCCTGTAGCACTCACCACTTGGCGCAGCATTTCCTGCATATAATCGCTATAATGCTCAAAGTTTTCTTGCTTTGGCATATACACAGCATCTTTTTCTGTGTCATAGTGTGCCACTCCGCTTCCGTCTTTGCGCACCGCCATCAGGTTTTCCTTCATCTTCTGGATGAAGTCATTTACTTGGCTACGCAATGCCTTGTCTTCATTCGCACCGACATTCGCCTTCACCACATCTTCATATTTTTCTTTATCTTTCAGTGGCAGCATGGTCTGGTCGATGTTAAACAGCACTCGTATTTCCCGATTATGTATGCCCTTGTACTGTGTCTGATCGGTTGCCGACAATTCCTGGTAGTCCTTTCTGCTGATGATGTCTTCCGGATTATGACGGTTCACATATTTGTTCCACGCATACCAGTTGAACGGCACACCTCTCTCATGCGCCATCACAGACTCGTCTCGCTTCTTGGCTTCACTAAATAACGTGTAAAGATTTGTAGAAAATCCGTTCTTGTCGGAGTTCAATCCCATCACGAGGGCATTGAACGGACTCACTGCCGCTCCCTTTGGGTAAAACCGTGGATATAGCTTTCCTTGCTCATTCAGCCAGACACCCTTGTTGTCGACTGCTTTCGACAGGGCCTCGGTAATCAGTGACACTTGACGCTCTGCCGCATTCTTCTCTTGTGGACTTTTCTCTTTCATTGTATGATTGTTTTACGTTTTCTTTTATTATCTTGAACGTTGAATAACTTCTCGCTGCTCTGCGTTTTCCATCGCCTCGTTTCTCACACTTCTCACTTCTTGCTCGCCATAGCTGCGTTCTGCCATCTGTCTCATTTGGTCACTCTTGGCAAGCACGGCATTGGCAAGGGTGTTGAGTGGTAAGGCTCCTGCTTGATATGCTCCAACCACATGCTCTGGCAGTTGGATGGTGTATGGCACTCGGTCGATGGTTGCCACCAAGCAATTGCCTTGCAGCACGGGGTTGGCTATTCGGGGATTCAACGGTTCGTCTGGATAGGACTTATATTGCACTGCTTGTGATGTTGTATTATCGTATGATACAGCATTTCCATCATTGCTTTCCTGTTTGTTTGCCAATGCTTCATGTCCTGCCTTGTTCAGCAGATTGGCACCGCCCATACCGATGAGTGTCATCTTCAATAGCGGATTCTTCACGAACATTCCTGCAAGGATGGCGGCTATCGGCATCATATTGTCCTTCAAGCCTAATGATTGCGTCTTGCCAGTGAACAGTCCAACAAGGATGTCGGGCAACATGGCTATCACATAGCCGAGATTATTGCCGATGTCGCTGAAACCATTCAGTCCGAAGTTCTTCAACAGTCCTTCCCATCCGTTGCTGTTGTCACGCTCTGGCTGTTCCTGCTGCGTATCTTCCGATTGTTGCTGTTCTGCATCTTCTTGTAGGGCCTCTGTCTCATTTCTTTCTTTGATGATACGCTCAGCTTCTGCAACCTTGGCTGCGTCGTGCTTGGCTTTCTCTTCCAGATAGGCATCTTCCTTGCCGGGTGCCACTATCAGCGGTACATTCTTGTATTTCGGATCGTTCCGTTTCTCTTGCTCTTTTTGGAAAGGAAACTTAAAACTGTTGTCTGTCCATGCCATAGGCGTAAATGCTTTTTGTGGAATATGTATCTTATTATGGAGTTTGCTGTTGAGCGTCTTGACATAGCCATTGTCGGTGGCATTCACTTTCTTGGCTTGTGAGCGAAAACCAGTGAAGGCATTGCCGTTTTGTCCGAACACACCCTTGCTGATGCTCAGTTCCATCACTTGCTCTTTCCGCTGTTCTGCGTTTCCCTTCTTGGAATCGAGGATATAGCCCAATGCCATGTCGCTCCCCACCAAAGTTGCCAATGACTTCCAACTACCGATACCGCCCATAGTCACGGCATCCACTACCGAGGCGGTAGCCCTTCCAGCAAACTTCTCCGTCTTGCTTGGCTTATAGGCTTTCTCGCCACGAGCTTCTATCTCTGCCGTCAATGGTGACTTCATCAGTTCTTCTTGCAGTCCCCAGATGCTGTTTTGTGCTGCCTTTCGCAAGATGTAGTCCATCGTTGATTTGGGTGTATTGTCCTTGACGAGCTTCCCAATCATCAGGTCTTCCATCCTTTGTGCAACGTATGCGTATGCCAAATCCTCGCCACAGGCTTTCGACAAAGCGTCATATTTACTTCGTCCAATTTCCTTCACCACGGCATTGCGCCACTCGCCAGCAAGAAGAGCCAAATCCTTCACGATGTTTTTGTCCTTCCATATCTTCTGGTTGCACATCACTAGATAGTCCTCCGTGGTTTTGCTGTTCCATTTGCCTGTTTGCTTTAGAACAAACTCGGTGTTGTCGGCATACGGATTGGCAGAAGCAAGCACTCCTGCCAAACTGCTCTGGTATCTGCCTCTTTCCTCCAGTTGCTTGTGAGTCAAGTCATCTCGCACCTGTTTCATCACAGGTGCCAGCTTGCCGTCAAAATATCCTTGAAGGCAATACTCCAGTTCTGTAAAGCGTGTCGGGTTCTTGATAGTACTCATTATAGCGTTACGTTTAGTTGACCTAATATCTGTTCTCTTGTCTGCTCGATGGCTTGGTGATACACTTCCATCTGTTTGGGGAAGTATTCCTCCAGCCAAGAGTCCTTCTCTATTCTGTTATGGATGAAGAGGATGGCTTGTTGCAGTTCTATCTCCACGGAGCATTCTCCTTCCTCTCGGTTATTAAACCACGCCTTTGTCCACCATCTCACTCCTGCACGGTCTGGATAGACGCTCACCAACCTTGGAATATCAAAGCTCTGCACATCGATGTCCAGTTCAGCAAGCGGGTCGATGATGCCACTTGTCTTTATGGCTTCGTCATGGAGTTTTTTTTTAGAACTTCGCTCAATGTGGACAGATAGATGCCATGCCGCAATGCCAGATAGTTCAAGAAATCCGCAATCAGCAAGTTCTGCACCTTGCAAGCCAAGGGCATGGCTCTCTGCCCGATGCCTAACGGATTGCTGATGGATGGCATAGCTTCATAGAAATAGTGTTTCGCCGCTGACAAGGAAAAGATGTTCCTTAGCGACTGCTCTGCATGTTGCGGTGTCACATACATACCTTTATACAGGTCTTCCATATACGATGGCATGAAGCGCAGCATCAATTTTTCTATCTCTTTCTGGTCTTTGTCATACTGTGTGGCTATATTCATGTCGTAGGTCTCAAACTCAGGAAAACCAGTCTTACCGGTCTGTTCCATTGCCTTCACATTGCCATATAGCATGGTCAGGAAATCAATCGGATTGATTTCCTTGCCGTCAAACTTTACCTCGAAATGCAGTCTGTCACCGCTCAATGCCACGATGTTTCCTGCCTTCACGGTTTGTCCGAAGTTCACGAACACGTTGGCAAGGTGGGCGTAGGTCACTTCATATTTGCCGTAGCGTATCACTTGGTAGATGCCGTGTGTCGCATCATTGCCAATGCCCGATACCGTTCCGCTTGCCAAGGCAGACAGCAGATAGTGATTTGCCTCAAAGTCCAGTCCGTGATGGAAGAACACGGTTCCTGTTACAGGATGCTTCTGTTTGCCATAGCCAAGTGTCAGTTCCACATCCTTGCCTCGCTCCTCAAAGGGCATGCAAAAGCCGCTTTTTGATTGCAGCATCATTTCTTCTGTATATCTCATGTTGTTGTCGTTTTTATGTTTATCGTTTCATGCCGCCACTGCGTACGGTCGTTTCTGCTTCGTTCACATTTCTTCCTTGACCGCCATCACCACTGACAATGTTCTTGATATTGGAATTGTTGCCTATGAGCATCATGCCGAGCATGGCTCCTGCTATCTTGCCAAGCCATCCGAAACGTCCGAAAGTGAGGAACGCTGCTGTTACCAGTCCTGCAAGGCTCAGTCCCGACACATTTCCTTTTCCTAAGTTCTTGAAGAAGTTGCCGAACATCTCCAGTCCGTTGCCTCCGAAGATGCCACGGAAGAAGTTGCTCATTCCGCTCCACTTACTGTTGATGTCGCCCATGGCACTATTCACAGCATCCACTGCTTCTCCAGCCTTGTTCTTCAGTCCTTTCACGTCTTCCACAGCTTCGGATATTTTCTCCGTGGTGTCTTTTCCTACCACCACATCACTGGCTATCTCCACCATGCTCTTGTCGTTGACAAGGTTCTGCCATGCCACATATCCTGCTGCGCTGCCCACAGCGGCTGTTTTCATCGCACTTCCTGCGCCTTTTAGTGCTTGGGTGGGATGCACAGCCGTATTGCTTGCAGATTTCAGTCCTTGCTTGGCGACACTACCTGCACCTTTCAAGGCACTGCCGCCATACTTTGCTATCTTTGCCCATATACTCATAGTCGTATCTTTTTATTGTTATTTGATCTTTCCGTTTCGCTTCCATCTGTTCATGCAGTCCTTCACGATGGTTTTCTTATCTGCCTTGTCGTGACTACCTTCCTCTATCTCTGCCCAGATGTCCGCCATCGAGGTGTACTTCACCGCCTTGGTCAGCCGTTGCAGCTTTTTGTTCATTACCTTCAGCTTGGGGCGGATGCCGAAAACGATTTCCACTCGTTCTTTCTCGGTCATCTTGTTGCCTGACAAGCATACAAGTCTGATGTCATTTACTATCTCCACGCTGCCCATAATCAACTCCCGATAGATCTTGTTGCGCTTGGCTGACAGTGCCACAACAAGGGCATTGCTCGGATGTTTATCCAGTTGTTTGGTGAATCCTCCCAAGTTATCCACCAGTCGGTCTATCTCGTGATAGAAGCCATATACCTGTGCAGCATACACCACGATGGAGCGGAACGAGTCCAAGTAGTTGTTGAACTCTCGTTGCAGATTGGTGGTTCCTTCCACTTCCTCTTTCAACCATATATGACCAGTGGTCTGCATCAGCATCACCTTCTCCTGGTTCTTCAACTCTTTTTCACGTATATCATTCCTGCCAACACAGGGTCGTTCTGGGCTTGCATCTTGCAGACAGAAAGCAACATGATGCCAAAGCAAAATATCCATGTTCTCATACTCGAATGCTTTTATATAATTATGGTGTACTGACTTTGGCAGCTCTCCGCCACCGTCCCAATGCTTGCGTAGCAATCTCACCATTACTTCTGTCTATCATCCCTGCCGTGACATTGTTCCACACATCACTCATTGTATAGTAGCGGATGCTTAGATACAGTTTGTTGAGCTTCTTCTGAAATGCTGACATCTTATCATTCAATGCCCACAAAGTCTTCGAACGGTCTGCTCCTGTCAACATATTCTCCGTTCCTCCTTTTGCCACGGCATCATTCAACAGATTGAAAACCGATACCAGTTCCGTTGCCGTCTCGATATACAGGTTGTTCATGCTCATACTTGCCACGATGCCTTGCGGATTGTTCTTAATGGCTGTCTTCAACTTGGCGAGCGTGATGAAAATCTTCACGCCATCATCATACAGATGGGTACAGGCTTTCAGCGAAGAGGCATAGCCGTTCACTGATTTCAAGTAGCTGTTGTACTTTTTCTCCCATTTGTGTATTTGATTAAACTCAGCAGCCATCGTGTTCTGCAACAACGCCGTCTTGGTCTGTCCGTTGATTTGCTTTTCAATCTCACTGTTGATAAGTTCATTGCCTTCTGCCAGTGCCATCCATTCCAAGGGATTGGATGACACCAATTGTGCCTTGACTTCCAATGCCGTTGCTATGCCGATAATTGCTATTAACCATATCTTACCTATTTGTAATTTCATAGATGCTCCTCCTGCATTTGTTGGTTTCTACTCGTTCTCTGATGGTTGTCACCAGTTCTTCCTTCATCGGTACTCCAATAATGTCAAGTCTTGGTGTCGTTCTGTCTCCAGAATATATGCTCACGGTTTTCAATCGGAATAGTTGCTGCATGAATGTCTGACTCTCATTGAAATCCACCACACGATACAGTTCCTGATAATCTACTTCCCGATGAAACACGCCATGCTCAAACACTAATTGTTCGTTACTGATGATGTACCGCATCCTGCATAGATAGATCATTCGATATGCCAAACATAGGGAAAGCAAGAGCGAGAGGACAAACACCAAAGTGGAGAGGACGGCATCATCAATACCTGCATATACAAAGCCTACGCTTATAAGCACAAGCAAGTGCAGCTCGTTGATGACGAACTGCATCCAATGGGGCTTGATGATGATGTTTCTATACCGATATGTCTGCTGCATAGTTCTCATTTTTGATAATGACACCGTGCTTTATCTGCGGAAGCCCGATGTCTGTTCCTCTTTTTCCTTCTGTTTGGCTTGCTGTTGTTGCCTCTCAGCCTCTTGCGCCTTGGCGAACTCGAAATAGTCGAAGTCTATCTCTCCTTGGTCTATCAACCGTTGGTCTCGTTTGCCAAGCAAGGCATCGTTCCAGTCTTTGTATTGTCCCAAAGGATGAAAGGCTTGCACCGTGAAGTCTGCAAATCCCATTTCCTTGGCGATTGCTTTGAAGTTCTTCACAAAGCCACGTCCTGCCTCGTCTTTGTCAAAGCCCAAATAATGGTTCGCTTGTCGGGTCTCTTCCAGCATTCCCTTTATTTGCCCCTTTGTCGGTGTACCTCCGGTCGAGACATACACGCTCTTCACCGGGTTGATTTGGTACTCTGCCATAGCATCGTAGGCACTCTCGAACCATAGAATATTTGTGGCTTCTTTCAATGGCTTACCTGTCAGGTTGGCTATCCACAGTCCTTCACTGCTGTTGCTTCCTTCTGCTTTTCCCTTGTATGCCTTACCGTCTTCTCGCTTGGGTCTGCCTCGCTCTTCCAATCCAACGATGCAATCTGGCTTGGACGGCAAGGATAGTGGAAAGGCGAGATTGGCAAAGCTCAATCCGTCATTTCGACGCTTGGTCGCCAAGAAGAAGTGCTTGTGGAAGGCGAACTGGGCCCCCATGTTGATGCCTCTTTCCTTGAAATAAGGATAGTGTTTCCGTTGAGTGTCCTTTTCCCTTGGGTTGAAACGCAAGATGTCATAGTCTGACAGGTTGAAGGGCTTGGCATCTCGCTTGGGTTCTGCCACTCTGCTTTCACGCACGTCAATGGGATTATTCAACAGTCTGTTGCATACCACATTCACTAGTCTGTCCAATGACATCCCTGGCTTATAGTCGTCAAACAGCGTCGGATGCTCCTTGATGAAACCTATCACGTTGTAGTTCTTCTGCTCTGGTGGCTGAAAACAGCACTTGCCATTGCCTGTGACAATAAACTTGTCGCCTCTCACTCGCTGTCCATGACTGTCCACCTTTACATACGACGGATAGCGCAAGCCATCTCGTTTGTTCAACTGATAGCCTGCGTCCACCAACAACTCTTGTATGTTCAGACGCTGCAAGAAATCATTATATGTCAGTTCGTTGTTTGCCATAAGCGTATTCCGTTATAGTCCTTTCCCCATGTGCTGATGCAATACCTCTTGGTTCATGGCTGCCTCAAAGTTTCTCGCCGCCACATCCATCGGTGTATCTACTCCTGGTTTGAAGTAGGGACGAGGTGGTGCAGGGGCTGCACCATGATGGTGGTCAACTATCACTACAGGTGCGCCATGTGGACGATGTAGCTCACTGCCTACTTCGGCAGCAACACCCAATCCTGCTAACAGTGCAGCTCCAATCTTGGTTCCCAAACTGGTGCGGTCTTTCATATCTACCTCACCGAATATCTTGGGAAAAAGTTTCATGCGATGGTAGTCATCCACTGCCATGAACTTGTCATACTGCTTCTGCGTTATCTCGTGGCTTACTCGCTCACCGTTGATGATGGCTGTCATGCGGAACTTGCCTTCTTGCTCCGCTGGCTCCACTCGTATCCCACCAACAGTTACTTCTCTGCCATGCTTGCCTTCACGGAACCATCCCTTGCTCTCGTCCAAGTCCTGCCCATCCACAATACCTACTTTATTGTTCATAGGTTCTTGCTGCACTTGCAGTGGCTCGACGGTAGATTGCAACTGCATCCTGCCGTCCAACTCCTGCTGCACCTCTGGACGCAAACCGATATGGATGCGCTCCTTGCTGTTGAGCATATCCATCGTTATCTTGTCGGTGAAATCGTCCTTGATGACATTGTTCAATATATCCAGTCGTTTGGCTACAGATACTTGCTTGACAGAATTGTTGGTCAATGCCTTCAATTCATCGTCGGTCAAGTCATACACCATATCACTTTTGGTGCTTTCTGATTGGATGGTGAGTGTCTTTGCCTTCTCATCGATGATGATACCGTGTGAAGACAGGCATTCCTGCCATTGATCGTTGGAGAAATATACAGGTGAGCTTATCAGTTCCTTGTAGGGTTTGGCTGGCTCTTTGCTTCTTGGACGTGTCTCTACAGGTGTCATCACGGCTTGCAGGTTTTGTAATACATCTGCTTGTGATGCTACTTGTTGCTGTCCCTTATAGTAAAAGCCATAGCCTCCAGAGGTTAGCTCTCCTGGTTTCAGTCTTCTGTCAGGTCTTTCCGCTACCATCGGTGCTCCTGCATAGAACATCTGTCCTCCGACTCTGCGTAGATGATAGCCGTCCTGCATTCTCGGTGTCCAACCTAAAAACTCTGGACTCCATCCTAACCGTCCGTATTCTCCAGTACCAATCCTATATCCATGCAGTCCCATAGCCACTCTTCCGTTAGCATTCCTTGCATGGACAAGGTTTCTCGGCATATAGAAGTCTTTGCCGATGATGCTGGTAAAAACATTGTACGCCTTCTTGTTGGCAGAGTTGGTTCCCCAATCGGTCAATACCAACATCTGTTTCTCGGTGAGGTTATAGGTCAGCAGTGGGGAGTCATGTCTCTGTACCGCTAACTGATAACCATCACCATTGGCTATGATATGGGCTTGCATACCATTGCGCATCAGGATGTCACGCATCTCTGGCTGCAAGTCCATCTGTCTTGGATTCAAGTTCTTTCTTATCGCCATAGCATGATTGTATTAAGCGTTCTCTGTTTCCATTCCTTGCTCCAACAGCTCGTCCTTGTACTTCACAAACTGTTCCGCACTCTCGTTGCCGATGCACAGGGCATGTTCTTTGCAGTATTCTTCGTACTCGTTCTGCCATTCCTCACTGAAATGGTTCACGTAGTCGAGCCAACCGTATTCACCATTCTGCATCTTCTCCACGAGAATGTCTTCTGTATAATATGGTCCTTTTCTCATTACTTCCCTAAAATTGATGTTTCACGTTACTTTCTTGCGACAGCCGATGCATGTCTTCCGGCAGCTTTTTTCTGCTCATTCCACAGTTCTTCTGTATATTCCTCCTCTGGAACATAGTCAAGATTGCCGTCATCATCCATTACCCAACAACCATAGATGCCGAAAGTGTATTTGTCCCACTCTCGCTTGCCTTCCTTGCGCCACTGCTCACCATCGCCGTTGGCGAAGCGGATGCCAGTATCGCTCTTCAGGTCGATGCCTACGGTTACGGGTTCGTCTTCTACGGCAAATGTCAGTGCCTCGCCATTTTGGATGCTCTTTAGCTCCGTTCCTCCAAGACTGAGTTCGTCAGATAGTACCTGTAGGTTTCTGCCTATAACAGGTGTCGGCACAGCCATCACTTGGTTGGTCTCACCGTCAATCTGCACGAATGCCTTGATAGAATTGCCATCGGGCATATTCACATCTGTCACCACAGCCTTGCCCTGCTTCAACAGTTCCTGCTGCTCCTTGGTGAATTTGTCCAATGGGGCATACTTCAAAACAGGATAGAACATCACATCCACGTTTCCATCTGCCATTCTTACCAAGGCGAATCGGGTTCTGCTCTTGATACTGTAACCCTCGTTTACCTCCATGCTAACAGGCAGTACTGGCGATGGTCGACCATTGTTGATGTCATCCAAGGCATGCATCGGAAGGTCTTCTATCATCTCATGGGTAAGACCGAACTTTGCAAGTGTCTGATACGGCACTTCGCTTTCTTCAAATGAGTTTCTTTTCATATTCTGATTATATTTAGAATGATACTTTACATATTGCCTTGCAAAGATAGTCTAAGAGAAATGAATACAAGAAAGCCTATGCTCCGTCGTCCAATCTTTTCCGTTTTATTATGATTATATCATCATTTCATACTCTCAATCATACTTTAATCTTATTTTATGTTATACTTTTACAGCATCGTGTATCACTCTTGATTTCTTTCCCTAACTTTGCACTATGAATAGGAAAATAATGGCATTATGGGCAATAAGTTGTCTGGCGGTATCAAGTGCAAAAGCGCAGTTCAATACCGTCAGCGATAACGCATGCCGTTACAAAGTCAAGAAAGTGGAGGAGATGTTTCTGCCTCCTGCAAATAATCAGGTAGATTTCGTCACGGCAAATCTGCCACAACAGGAAACAGATTCTGTGGATAACAAACAAAAACAGTGGATAAGCAGCTATCCAAGCATCACTTATCCACTGAAATCAATCAAAGTCACCAGTCCTTACGGCTATCGTCGTGACCCTATCACAGGAAAACAATCATGGCACAATGGTTTGGATCTTCGTGCGAAGAACGAACCTGCCTATTCCATGATGGAGGGGATTGTTGAAAAGATAGGGTATGACAGTCGTTCTGGCAATTATGTTACGTTGAAACATGGCAACTATCATGTTAGTTATTGCCATTTGTCTTCCGTTATAGTTGGCAAAGGTGAGCGTGTTTTCTCTGGTACCATTGTTGGTGTTACTGGCAATACTGGTCGCAGCACTGGCAGCCATCTCCATCTTACATGCAAAAAGGATGGCAAGAGTATCAATCCCGCCATCCTTTTCATAGCTAACAGTTCTCCGTTATAACGAAAACAGACCGACATGAACTCTTATTCACATCGGTCTGTTTTCGTCACTGCCATCTACTTCTTTTACGTGTTTTTATCACAATTGGTGTATAAGGCATTCCTTCTTGGGTCATTTTCAAGCCCTCACCATCAAATTGAGTAATTTGGATCTCTGTATCATCCATGATGATTTCACTTTCATAATAGCATGCCAAAACAGAAAAGTAAGTGAAGTCATCTGTTCTCCTGCATATCTTATACCATTGATCAGTCTCACTTTTCTCTATCAGATACGTATTATTGATGACACAGATATTGTCATCTGCCACAATTTCCCATTGCCTTAATGGCCTGTTCATGAGTCCAGGGATATTTCTCACATAACACCAGTCGCCTTCTTTCAAGATGTTCAGATAACCACGCTTGAACAGGACTGGTCTTGTATAATGTTTCCGATGTGTGATAGGGTCAACCCAAAAGCTTTCATCACTCTGTGCATCATCCACATGCCAAATGCCGTCTTTCTCGATTCTTATATTATCTTTCGCTGTTCCAAGATATTCCTTGATAGGATAGAAGTTCTCGACAGGATAATATTCATAAAGTTTATATGAATTCTTAAGCTTTTCTAAGCTTTCCTCCCTTTCTTCTTTGTCTCTTTGAGCAAACACAGCCAATTCCTCACGTGAATCTACTTTCTCTAGTTGACTGCCAATGTTCTTCTGTACAAAATACTGTTCTTTCTCATCAATATACAGTCGTGAGTTGCCTTCTCCTTCTTTATACATATACGCCTTATTCGGCTCGTCCCAAGGAATAAATCTATGCTTCCAGCTCAGTCCTGTTCCTACTTGCAGTTCCAAAGTCTTCACCGTCAAATAGGTCTTTTCATCAATATACTTCGATAGAATGCGAGGGTACAGTTTCTTGCCATCCTCTGTACTGAAATCGATGCCCATCAGCTTCACACTTTGGGGCTTATTGGCAAACCACAACCTGTTCCGCAAGTCAATCCATTCCTTCCTACCTACTTTCTTTCTTATGTAGCAATAGGCAAAGCCATCGTTGGTCACTTCTATCTTCTTATATTGGCATTCCAATATCATCTTGCCATCCTTATCCTTGATGCCTTTCAGTCCTTTTTCGTCTTCTACAATCTGATAGCCATAGGTGTCTATAATCATCTGCTGTTGGCGCTCATGGTTGATGATTTTCATCATATCCTCATCACCGTCCATCAGTACATCCATCCTACAGTTGTGACTATTGACTTGCATGCATGCCTCTTGCAGAATGTCTTCCAGAGAAGTACGTCCTTCAAACATACTCTGCCAATCTCTATCCACAGATGGCAATCCAAATCGCTTATACAGTCCCACATTGTCCAGTATCACGCAGTATTCTTTACCTTCTGCTACTCGCAGTCCGCGTTCTACCATTTGCATATACTTAGCCAATGACAGCGTAGGTCTTGCCAATTGTATGAACTCCACATCAGGACAATCGAAGCCCTCCGAGAACAAATCCACACTTACCAACACTTCTATATCATCAGAAGTGGAATTTAGGGAAGAGGAGAGCGAGGACGATTTGAATCTTTCAATAAGCTCTTGTCGCTCAGCAAGTGGTGTCTTGCTCGAAATCGCCACTGCCTTGATGGCATTCTCTCGATAGAACTCTGCTATATGCTCTGCATGCTGAATACTGATAGCATATACGATACCTTTCTTTCCTGGCACATACTCCTTGATGGTAAGGCATAGTCTTTCGAGTGACGGCTTCACATCCATCACCTCGTTCAACTCCTTTTGCTGATAGTCACCATCAGCTCCTCGCTTCTGCAATGAGTCTATCAGCAGCTGGGCAGCACTATCAGGCTTGATGGAGTAGTAGTCATAAAGGCTCAACCGCCCTTCGGCAATAAACCTTTCCATGTTCCAAGAACATAACAGCATGTCAAACAAATCCGTGAATCCTTTGCCGTTCATTCTATATGGTGTAGCCGTCAGTCCCAATTTCTTCGCTTTCGGATAGGCATTCATTACCTCAGCGTATGTCTCAGCCAATGCATGATGTGCCTCGTCAATCACAATCAGACTCGGCTTTTCCTTTATCTCTCGATAGTGTCTCGACAGCCATTGTATAGATGACACGTGGATTTTCTCTGAATCCAAGGTTGGAAAGAATCTTGCAAGCGTGTCCTTTATTTGTGATACGAGTTCACGACGATGGGCAACAATACATACGTTCTTCTTCAAGAACAAGCCCACAATGGCTGCAAGCACATGAGTTTTTCCCGTTCCCGTCGGCATTTGTACCATCACAGAGTCATGGTGTCTAAATGCCTCCTGCACTCTCTTCACCATGTCCTCCTGATAATCAAAAAGCAGAATACCTTTCGTCATTTCAGATTGATTGTCTGTGTTTTTCCCGTGATGTTTGTTACCATAGCGATTCCATTGTCACGAATCTCCACCTTCTCATATTTTGCATCAACAATCACTTTTCCTTTTAATGTCATAACACCCCAATGTCTGGGAACCTGTTCAAAGGCGCAATAGGCACCGACAGGTTGCGCTATGCTGTGGTAGAGGGGTGGCACGATAACTTTACCATCTACCTTCACTCCCCATTTCTTTCCTGCCTGATACAATTCCACATGTCCTGTCTCTGACTTCTCACGCAAAAGAAGCATCTCGCTTGCTTCCATTTCCTTCTTTTGCAACATCATCTCATGATAGTATTTCTTACCAAGGCGAGGCATCACAACTTTCAAATCTTCATTCTCATTCTTGGGGTTATTGCGCCCTATATAGGTCTTCTTCATATTTGAATCCACCAAGTAGTAGTCCTGCTTGCTGTCCATGATAACAATATTTCGCCCATACAGGTTAGCACATAGCCAATATACATGCTCATAATCATTACGCAAAAAGCACAAATCCTTACTCTCCGTATAATCCTTACGCATCAAACCGTCACCGCCTTCATAATAGTACCATACCTGGCAACCACTTCCTACGGAATAATTATTGTGATATATCAAGTAATGCCCACGGTTCAATAGGTCATATTGTGAAGGGCGATAAGGTAAAGCAAAGTTCTCGTAGGTACGAGACCTAAAAAGTCCATTATATTCGACGAACTCCCATTCATTAATGGTGATTACCTTGGGAGCATCCTTCGCATGAATGTCCTCGTCGATGACAACTCTCGCCAAGAGGTCGTAGTAACACACAGTCTTTCTGCGAGGTCGATAGGATAAGATATTACCTCGCAAGAACTTCATTTCATAATAGTTGCCTGGTTCTATCACCTGTTCGCCTTGTCTATTTACCACCGTCATCTTTCCGTCTGGTAACTTGACGATGGCAAAATCATCATTGCAATCCACAAACTCCCGATACACCAACGACTGCATCAGTTCCTCATGGCTCATCACCATCATCATTTCCGAGTCTGGATTAATCTGAATATTGTCTTGCACCTTGCTCATCAGAAAAAATTCTCTTTCCTTGGCAGTCTCCTTTTTCTTGCCAACTTTCAGTTTTCCCTCGAACATTGCATTCCAATTCCATACTTGCGAAGGCAACCCAAACACACGATAGAGTCCCACGTTATCTATAATCACGCAGTTCTTCTTTCCTTTAGCCACTCGCAATCCTCGTCCCACCATCTGCAGATACTTGGCAAGCGACAAGGTAGGCCGTACCAATTGTACAAACTCCACATCCGGACAGTCAAATCCTTCCGAGAAGATGTCCACATTCACGAGTACTTGGATGGCGCCTTTCTTGAAGGCTTCAATGTCTTGTTGTCTTTCCGTAGCAGGAGTCTTCGAGTCTATGGCTATGGCTTTTACGCCATGTTCCTGATACAGTTTTGTGATTTTTTGAGCATGACTGATATTGATAGCATACACGATGCCCTTTCTATCTTTACCATATTCCTCCAAGCTCCGATAGAGCCTTTCGATACTCGGCTTCTTATTCAGCAACATATCCATTTCCTTGTTCTGGTAGTCACCATCAGCCCCTCGCTTCTGCAAGGAATCGATGAGCCGTTGCGTCACACCATCCGATTTGATGCTCACGAAATCGTATGTCGCCAATCTTCCCTTGCTGATAAATTCAGGAACACCCCACGACTGCACCAGCACATCAAACAAATCCGTGAATCCCTTCCCATTCAATCGGCAAGGAGTAGCCGTCAGTCCCAAGAACTTGGCTTTCGGGAATCTCTCCCACATTTCCTTATAGGTCTTGGCAAGCACATGGTGCGCCTCGTCAATCACTATCATTCCAGGCTCTTCCTCTATCTCGTCATAGTGTCTCATCAGCCACTGAATGGACATCGCTTTGACGGATGACAATAGGGAAGAGGTGTTTGATGCGGAATAGGAATGGAACTTTCTTACGGTTTCGTCTATCTGTGACACCAGCTCTCTTCTATGGGCTACAATCCATACTTTCTCCATTGGATTGTTGCTCACAAAAGAGTCTATGACTGCTGTTAACAGGTATGTCTTACCTGTTCCGGTCGGCATTTGTGCCATTACGGACCGATGAAGGCGCAACGCCTTCTCAATACGTTCCTTCATATCCTCTTGGTAATCAAATAACTTGATTTCCTTCATTATTTAAGGGTCTCGTTGACTTTACTCCAGTCTTTATTCATCAATTCCTCGATGATGCTATGAATCTTCAAGGCATATTTTGTTCTAGGATGATTGCCATACTGTGTTCCTCTCAGAATACCTTCATAGAAGATGGTTACGATGATTTCAGTCTGTTTTCTGAACGTCGTATATTCATATTCATCATATTTTTTGTTGTGCCAATAGTAGGAACTTGCCCAATAGCGCTTATGGTTATCCAGCATCTCCGTTGCCAGAAAACCATACTTGACGAGTGTTGCCTTCTTGGCCTTCATCAGTTCATTCATCTTGCTGTGGAACAACAGAAAGGCATTGAACGACATTCCTTCCATGATGGCTTTCCATTCTGCACTCCTTTTCTTGACAAGAGCTTGGTCTGCCTCTACTTTTGCCGTGACCTCATCCTCTTGCTTCATTCGTTCTTCCAGATAGGTGGTATCCCATTTCCTCCATATCAGTTTCTTGATATACCCATCCAGTTCCATGGCAAACTTTCCTTCTTCTGTCTCCTTGACATGGTATTTCTCTTCCAACAATGGTGTACGCATCTTCTTCGTTATCAGATATACAGTTGATGTAATCTGCAGTCGCTCTGTACCGGCATCTTCTCCTGCTATCACCTCATCACCCAATATAGAAATGGTTTTCACCAGTTCTTCCAACTTTTCGTCAGTAAAGAAATCATATTTCTTCAACTTCCTCATCATGCCATAGATTTCAAAATACAAGGCATTACTGAATATGACAAAGTCCATGTCATTCAGCGTTTCCGTGAAGAAAAAGAAATAGGTACTAACAGGGTACATCTCCATATTCTGTGGTATTTCTATTTCCTCTGGCAACTCCACTCCCGAAGACTTACCGTCTTCTCTCGCAGTCGATATAATCTCGCCAGTCTCAGGATTTCTGGCATCCAGATAATTGCCGAAGTCAAAGTTCTTGTCTATCTCGTTAATGCCTGTCAACTCCTTCAGCAATATCTTCGGCTGCTTGGCATCACTCTTTATGATTTCTTTGAACACGTCCACGCTTGCCATGCACAGATTACCCACGGCAGAGGCAAATGCTACGTTCATCAGCAGATTGCCGTGCAGCAGGTCATCAAACTTTTCTCCATAGATGCGCATGGAAATATACCATTCCTTTGGATTGCCCTCAAAGCCGATGGTGGATATGTGAATGTCCTCAGCCGTATCAGTATGCTGTCCATACAGACTGCTGATGACAGGATATTTCTTCCGGAAATGTTTTTTGATGATATGCTCATAGCGGTCATAACCGTTTTCTGCAAAGTCCAGTACATGCGCCCATCGGCAGCATGCCATGATATATCCGTCATGGTTCAGGAAGTTCATGTTGAAGTACTGGTACTCGTTGATTCTCACCATCACCTCCAACTGCTTATGGGTTTTCTTATTGAACGCAAACGTGCCTTCGGATGGAAAATCCAAAGGCACACTGGTTGTGAACACTGGTAAAATTATTGGTGCTTCTCTCATTATTTCTGTTTCATTATTGGTGTAGTTGATAATTTACAGGAGTGATTTCTCCATGTCGTTTGGCTCACGAGTCACAGCCATTGGCTCACCCTCAAATGGTGTCTCTGGCATCAAGTCCATCAACTTCTTCTTCATGCCTCGATGATTGGGGTATTTTCCTGCTGTCTCTTTGATATAGCGGCATACCTCCTGGCGTTTCTCCTCGTGGTTCCATATCTTGACAGTTTCCACCAGGGCTTGATAGCTGTCGAATATCAGTTTTCCGATACGTCTTTTGTATTCACCTACCAGTTCTTGTATATCATCACGGTTGATGAGCAGAGGTATATGCTTGCACAGTGCCATGGCGATGGCATACGCTGCATCAGGTCTATTCTTCTCCAATATCTGTGGAATGGATTTCTTGTGCCATCGTTCCAGCAGACGCAGCTGAGCCATGAAGTCATCATTGTCTCTTGGCTCAAAGCTTATTTCCTGCATCAGATATTTGGAGTATTCCTCTACATAGTCCACGCTCAGCCCTTTCGGAATATAGTTGATTCTCGGTCGCTCCATCTTGGCGCGATACCGTTGCTTCTCCATAGACCGTTTTCTCTTCTCGTCCCATTTGATGCGCAACAGTTTTTCTTCCCTTATCTGGAGTTCAATATCTCTGAACTCAGGGGGATTCATCACCTCTGCCTTCAGATGCTTCTTGATGATTTTTGTCAGATAGCGTTGCCATGCCTCCTTATTCTCTTCGGTAACGAATGGCGGACATTGCTCACCGTAGAAGGTGTGCCAGGTGAATGGCTCGAAGTCGAGATGCCAGAGGAATGATTTGTGTTGGATGTTGTTGGGTTCCATAATTCTTATCTGTTCAAAATATCAATAGTAAATTTAGCAAAACAACGATGATTATTCTGCATATATCTTTGATTGAAAATATCCTCTTTTACTTCCTTTTCAGACCGATGTAGACATTTAGCAATTTGCAAAATTTGAGTTCTTGAATAGTTCTTTTTAAGTTTCTCCAATCGCAACGCTTCAATTTTGTGATAATCATATCGTTCTTGTAAGTGAAAAAAATCAACATATCTGTCATAAGGGTATTTTGCAACAAAGTAAATGAAATCCTTGCGTGGGCTCGTTAAGTGTCCTAATTTTACTTTTATCCTTTTGGGAAGATCAAAAGTAAAAGACGAAGGACTAAGAAATTTCAAATCATTTAGATTCACATTTGGTAAGCCTTCGCGTTTTATTCGCTCGTTACAAACTGGACATGAAGGAACGAAATTGAATAATGACAGAGCTACAGGAGGACATTTTCCTTTTGGCAAAAAATGGTCTATATCAAATTGGCTTTTGGCTACACCTTTACCATTTTCCGTATATACATTGATATAAGCCATATCACAATAATGGCATGTATAAATCTTTAGTTCATCAGCATGCTTCCTAAAAAATGCTGAAATTTTGGAATCGTATTTATTCGTATACTTGAAAATCTCATGTAAGTCATGTAAACTTTTAGATGTAATTCTCTTTTTGGAACAAACTCGAAGAAATGCCTCATAGAACAATACCAAGTCTTCAAAGTCCATAGTCAACAAGTCTTCAACAGAATTATTCAATGCTCTGACACATCTGTATTTGCGTTTCCAATTCTTCCATTTTGATTCAAGTCCAAGTCTTTTTCTTCCTCGTTTCGTAACTCTATCTGCTAAATCTGTGGCGAAAATGCTCTTATAGTCATAGACTAAATTGGCAAATTCTGTACTCCCTTTGGATAGATATTCAATTGGTCTCATTCTTCGTTTTCATAAAAATCCACTAACTCATCATACATTTCCCTAAGTTCCTTCTGAATATACTCTTCACCAATGATACTGGTAACATAATTAAATTTGGATTTCTGCTTCTCGAATGCTTTATCCAGTTCCATATCTTCAATGTGCCATCTTTGCTTGTTTTCGTTTTCTCTTCGTGATTGAACCTTTCTGTGCATGAAATAAAAGTCAACAAAGTCATTGATACATGTCTGAGCTATATCACCCATAGTCCCTTGCAAAAAGAATGATCCGCTTAACATGTCAACAATATTAGCTCCAAATGTTTGTCCACGTTGTTTTTCAAAATTCCCTTTTTGTAAACACAGAATGTTGCTTTTAGGAATATCACTCAGAACAAAAGGTGAATGAGTAACTAAAGTTATATTGATGTCATAAATATTTTCAAGAGGTACTGAAGTGATTGAACTCAGCAGAAGTTCCACAAATTTACGTTGTAAATCCGGATGATAATACAGTTCAACTTCATCCATAAGCATACATACGTGATGATACTTAAGAAATGACAAATGTTCTTTTTCTATGGAATCATCCTGTATTGTCGAGTTTATGTTGACAAGATGATACAACACATTCCCTAATGTATATGCAATTTGTCTTTCTCCAGAACTTAATCCTGTAAATGGTATCAACCCAACGGACTTGGGGTTCCTCTCAAAAGCCTTCTTGTCTTCACGTTTTACAATCATCAATGTAACATCAGCGATAGGTGGAGGTAATAAGTCTTCTTTTTGAAATTTGAAATCTGCAGTAGGTTTATTACGTTTTTTTTCACTTTCGTAAAAGAACATACCTTCATTGGTTTTTATGAATGCATCCACCTCATTGGCAAGAACGACTCCCGTACGAATAGCATAATACTCTTCTGTGTCCAGAAATACCAAGAATGCTAATTGTTGACGAAGTTTCTTCGTCCTATGTGTCTGATCATGGAGTAAATCGTGTATATAACGTTTTATCTTCTTTTCATCATATCTGTCACCAATTAGCCATTCCCAATCACTTTCATATGGTTTATATGTTTGAATAATCTTCAATGTCTTGTATGCCACATAATCCCATGCCTGTCGTTTTAAATTTGGTAAGGTCTCAACATCTTCTTTAAGAATGAGCCGCATCTGTTTTGCCCAAAACTTACAAATCGGATTTACCATAGAAACAAATCTTTGTTTCAGGTATTCCGTCTCGTTTTTATTCATATTTACAGAGAGAAGTTTGCCTAAATACAGTTCTTCGAATCCCTCATATTCATTTTCTTCCTTATATTTAAACGTGAAACCTACAACCTCATATGTATTATTGATGACTCGCAAAGGGAATTCTCGAATAGTCATTCCTTCTTCATCCTTATCCAAGACCTCATAAAACGCAAGATTTACAAGATTATTCTTACCTAGCATATTTTCCTTGCTGGCATTAATATAGCCTTCTTCGCGCATGGGGTGAACAACAACAGGAGTTTGATAGCCGTCATTCTTGTGAAACACCCCTTTTAACCAAAAATAATCCTCATTCTTCAAATGTTCTATATCGTCATACAACCTTTCTAATTTTGCAGCAGACGTTCTCTCACTATCATAATCTCGATAATTATAAGCATAGAGAGAATAATTGCTTACAATGGTGTAAAACCATTCACTTAGATAAGCATGTTTGCCTTTTTGGTATTTCAATGGTTCATCAACATCTCCCTCAGATTGTTCTTCAAGTATTTTGATGGTGTCACAATGGTTATTCTCGCCAATGGTTGATATAATGACATTTCTACCTTTTACAGTAAGTATTTTTACCTCATGATCCAAATAGACGGCAACCGAAGCATACACATAGTCTATGTAATGAAGATGCTGGGCACTCGAATAATTGAATGTTTCACCCAAAATGGCTGCCGAAAGATTGTTGAGAGTCCTCAATATCATGTCTATGATGGTACTTTTACCTGTACCATTTTGACCAACAATGGCACTTATACTCACTTTTACTCCATGCTCTGGTGAGTATAGTAGGAATTCGGAATCAAAAGCATCCTCTCGAATTGCCACATTAAAACCATTCTCCACATCGCCTGATATAGAAAAACCTTCATTGATATACAGCCAATCTTCACGACCATACAGGGACTTTTGCATCATTTTTGCATGGTAAATAGCATTCTCATCATTGGGAGAATACAATTTCAGTCCAATCAATTTAAATGCACGAGAAGCCATTACTTCGTTGCCATCCTTCATAGAAATAGATTTCATCCAAGGGCGTTCTATATTTATCATGTCAATATCTTTCATGAGTGATGTTTGTCATATTCTGCGTGCAAAACAAAATTGCACAAATATATGATGGCGCATCTAACAAGTTGCGCCAACCTGATGGTGTTGAGTTCCAGTTCTTGCTTCGATATGGTCAACTGATATTCTGTACGAGACATAGGCTCGTCCTTAATAATTATCAACTTATGCTCCATATAATTGCGTAGCATTTTCAAGTCCTTTGTTTGTTCATCAACAACATACCAATCCGTTTTCATTCCATAAACATCCAACTTGATGTTATACAAGCCTAATAAAGGCATGTTCTGTGAATGTGCTAAGATTTCTTGTCGAATATCTCCATTCTTACAATTCCATATTTTAGCAAAATCCACCTCATAGGATTTTAATTTAATATCAAGATAATTGGATAAGAACATGGCTATCTTATCGAATATGGAATAAAAGTTCTTATATGCCATTTTCAGTATCTCCATATTCATACTGTTCTTATCCTCATTTATAATAGTATATAGAATTTTCCTTGTACTGATATAACTACCTTTAATTTCTTCAAAGGTACTTTCGTAAAGAGCTTTTTTCTCAGGAGTGTCAACTATGACAGGAAGTTTCACATTATCACATAGTGACAGCATAGAATCTGGCTCAACATCATTAAACCGATTGATTCTTAAATAATGATGACATATCCATTTCTCGTATTCACCATCTTGGATATTGTGATAATCAACTAAAGGTGCATCCAAAGAAGGAGAGGACCATGAACAAATCTGTCTGAAATAAGGTGATAGGCTATCAAAAGTCTGTTGATACTTTCTTATTATCTGTTGGGCTTTTCTTATAATAAATGGTTCTTCTTCAATCCAAAAGCTATGCATGTTCGCATAGGCAAAACCTTGATTCACTTCAACCTTTGAGGTATTGTAGCTATCTTGCAATGCCATTCTGTAGTATTGTTGAGCTTCGCAGAATCTTCCAAGATGATCATAAGCATTAGCTAAGCACAAATAAGCACGGCATGACGTTCTGAAAGCAGTAAGATACAATGCGGCCCATTCTTCTCTTTTTACACGAGTAATCAAATATTGTACATTATGGTAGTAGCTTACTTCTTTATAGACATATTCGTTATTATAGTATGCCTTTCTGAAATCCAATTCTCGACTTTTCAGAATTCCATAAGCATCTCCAAGAACACAATACCCTATCAACTGATTAAACAGATTTTCTTTTGCCCAGTCTGTTTGTTCAATCTTCGATAATTCAGCCATGAATGTTTCTCTGTCAACGGCTTTCTTATTAAACAAATCAACCAATAGAGCAAACTTGTTTATCTGTTCTTTCTGTTATTTCTGATTGTTCAATGGAATATTTCATAATGAACTCTTGTAAAAAACATAATAAAGGAGACGGCGAACCGCCTCCCCGGTGTCAAACATGAGTTTGAATCGTCTGTTTGATGTACTATACAATCGACATAAAGTCTTGACCTGCGTTGAACACGTCAACAAGGTCAATTGGAATACCAAAGTACAACTTGATTGCAATACTTGACAAATCCAAAATTGCGATTATACACTTGGCAGACTCCTCAAAACTCTGCCCTTTCACTTTGTCGATGAGTCGGGCAATCTTATGCCCGACCTAATTTAATTTTGAATTTTTCATTTGTTTAAGAAATTAAAATTTAACAATATAATTAGTCCACCCGATTTGTGGATTCCTTACGACTATCCTCCCATCCACCCAGCTCTTGCATTCTCGTAAGGTAATATCTTAAAACGGGCTACTAAGCCCCATCCCCGAAGTAGTTCAAAAAAATGGGAGAGGGAGCCGTTCGCCCATAGATCTATTACATTTTACTTGCCCTCTCAATATCCTTTGTTTCTTCTTTGACATCTGTCACAGCCATTTTAATGACCAAGAACAATCCAGAAAGCAAGGCTATTACAATTATTCCAACGTATTGCAAACTCTCCTTTACCGTCACAAATATCTTTTTCATCCTTTCTTTTCTTTCTCTAGTTTCTTTTTCCAAAAGAAACGTTTCAGTTTTGAAATCATCCACCATCTTGCCTCGCTTGGACAAACAAATTCAAGACGTATACATCTTTTAGCTACCCAGCAGTAGTTCTTCCAAGCATCCATCAGCCCCTGATGCCGAAATACATATTCTCCTCTGCCAAAATTACCCACTCTCATGATGTCTTCCACTAGTGTAGCAGCCCTTTTCCTTTCTTTATAAGAAAATGATTCCACTTGCGAAGGTAAAGGCAAACCTAAATAATCTACACAGATACAGGTAAAAATCCTCCATGCCCTCTCCATGCGCATCCGATACAGCCATTTATGATGCAGCATCCAGTCTATCTTATCAGCATAGTGATGCAAGAACATAGCATAATCTATGACCTGACGCAAGCCAAGTCCTTCTTCATACACATGATTCACCATATGTGAAATCAAAAAGACACTCTCAAATGTTGGAGAAAAAACTGAAACCTCATATCCATCAATATCTGCTGAAGATAACTCTGATGGAAATACAGAAGAAAACATCTCTTGCATGGCTTGGTCTGTGGATGGACGCTGATAGTTATGCACCTTATAGTGAGGCTCCACTACTACACCGTCCACCCACGCCATGCCATGATGCTCATGCACCAATCCATGATCAACTTTTCCTATCTTCTCCATCACTGCCATAGTTCGGTCAAAGTCTTCTGAAGCAACGACAAAGTCTATGTCTCCAGGAGTTCTATGCAAAGGATTCGGATAGCGTAAAGCCACCGTCTGCCCCTTCATAAAAACAGCTTGAATGCCCTCAGCCTTCAAAGCCTTATCTATTTTGACAATAACACAACGATGAAGAGTATTTATCTGCTCCATTCGTTGCATCTTAGCAAAAAGTATCATCTTTTTGTCAAGCGGCATCTTCAAGACAGAAGGTGGCAACATACCTATACCATCCAATACCAATGATGATACTGTCTGTATGTCTGAAAGATTAAAAATTTGTTTCCAATTTGCTTCAACAAATTTCGAAGCATCAATCTTCTCCTCAAAAAGTGCTGCACGGAGAAGTAAAAAAAGTAATTTTTGTGATTGATTCACAAGCAAAAAAGATTATTATTGATTAACTCTTTTCTGTTCCTGCAACCATTTGAAGTATTCCTCATGTTGGTCAACCAAATGCTCCCAAGAATATTCATTTTTAATTTCCTCTACATTTCCATCCGTAAAGTTCTTCTTATGCTGTGTACAGATATTCTCAATGTCATTCAGCATCTCAGTCACTTTCTCTGCATTTGGATAGTACAAAGAGTTCTTCTTCAACACGGCACGATTAAAGATGTTATCATGAGCAAGGATAAAACATTCTGATGCCATCGCTTCCAATAGAGAAGGGTTAGTACCACCAACACTATGACCATGGAAATAAGCCTTAGAGAAGTGACGGATAGAATTTAATTTATTGAAGTCATAGATACCACCTACGAATTTTACGCTCTTCTCCTTGCCATACTTTGCAACCAATTCCTTACCATGAGGAGTATTGGTCTTTCCGACCACAATCAGAGGACGCTTGCCATTCTCCTTAGAATGCAAGTAGCCCTCAATGGCCATCATGATATTGTTCTCCGGCTCCAGTCTGGCTACCAATATATAGTATTCCTCAGGTTTCAAGCCATACTCCTTTAGATGTTCTACGTTATAATCATCATGGATATCGGCACCGTATGCCAGAAACTTACTGTCCTTGCCATACTTTTCCTTGTAGTAATCATGAATACCCATGTTGTCTGCAATCAGATAATGACTATGTTTCACGGCCATTCTTTCCTCCCAGAACACAAACTTGCGTACCCATTTGTTAAACTTGGTACGCTTGTATTCCAGACCATCCATATTGGTAACCACAATACTCTTGGTCACGTTCTTTACATCAAACCAGATGAAGGCAGGAATAATGCTTGTATAGCCTGCCTCATAGATAATATCAAAGTTCTCACGCTTCAAGGCATCCTTCAGCGACATGAAGTCGTAGAAGAAAGAACCGATACTTCCACCCATCCAAGTTTCCGGACTATAAATATGCTTAATCTTCACCCCCTTATATTCATCGTCCTTATAAGGGTGATAAGAAGGAGAATACACCGTAACCTCATGGCCACGCTTCACCAAGCCTACTGAGATATACTCAGCAAACTGCTCAAAGCCCCCGTAGTTATTAGGAATACCACGGACGCTGACAAATGCAATTTTCATGTAAAATGTCTAATTATAATTTATAGAAATCTTATCGGCATAATTTTTATACCAACAAGATTTGATTAATTTTTATTGAATCCACCATATATTTCATAAAATCAGGATGCAAACCTTGCTGATCTTTAATCTGCCCAATCAAATTCTTTCTAAATGTTGTCGTTTTCCCTTCCAATATTTTTCCAAATATGTTGAGTACTATAATAGAATCTGATGAGAGTCTTATTTTTGAGTACAATATTTGATTGGCAAGATTTAATCCATTTTTTGTTAAATACACATTGACTCTTAATGCTTCCAGGCATTCGTCAAATGTGTTTGGCTGACGATTATTATTCTTGTGATACTGTTCAAGCATATAATTCAAGTCAATATTAACTCCTACAAAATGCAAGTCTGCCAAGAACTTAGAAACACTTAGTTTTTCATTGGCATCAAATAGATATAGGAAAGTTTCTACATTGAGAATTTTAAAGTTCTCATAATTTGTCATAAGTCCCCAATCTTCACTTATCATACATCTTTTCTTATCAATCGTCAGTAGCATACTTTCACTTTCAATTTCAAAAAAGGAGTGACCGCTTTCTTGGAAATTGAGGTTCAGTTTTTTGGTTGCAACTTCAATAGTACAATTTTTTTCTATCCAGTCAAGTATATATTGCAATATCTCTATATGATAACTTTCCGAAGCTTCTTTCTTTAATCTCAAACACTCAACTACATCCTGTGAAATATAACTTGGAATATTAACTTTCTCTCTTTGTAAAGTTTGCTGCAAATAAATTGACAAGCCTTGTGGTATAATAAATTTTCTATCAAAAGTTAATCCATAAATTTTGTTGAGCATACTTAGAAGAACAACCGATGTTATGTCCAATACGCATTCATAGTCACCAATTGGACATTTTTCATAGTTTTGATATGGCAGACAATATATCCTGTCATTTCCAAATATTCTATTTATGCATTTTTCATACGCATTGTTGTTACCGAACGAACTGATAAGCATTGCCTCGCCTTTTGCATAGCGCTTTTCCCAATCTTCAATTTGCTTTTTGTTATCAAGCCCACCTGCCAACATCATCAGATTTGTCAGCATATCTCCATCTCCACCTTTCAAATCATCTAAAGTGAACATACGGATGCTCTTACTTTTACCTTGCTGTAAGCCTTGATATATTTGTCTTGTAAGAGAATGATATTTGTTGTATATACATTGTATTTTTGCTGTTGAAATTATGCCAAACCTATCCAATATAACGTTTTCTCCAACGTGATGTCCAATAAGTTTCTCTGTATTAGAATTAATGAATATATCTTCACTTTTCACTTGACCATTTTCCTCATACACAACGAAATCACCATTCTCAACAATGTCTTTTTCTTCATTAATAATAGGCGAAATATGTGGAGTGTGCATATATTCAAACCATAAGTCTTTCAGTTCTTGTGACTTTGTTCGCGAAATTGCGCTATACAAGAAATCCAAGCCTTCCTTATAATATTCTTGTAATACCAACAAATTGAAGAAATTGCAATTTAAAATAGGATTGTCTTCTACAGTATTTAAGACTCTACCTACATATTGGGAGAACTTGTCCTTTTGTCGTGTTAGATTCAAATAATTAAGATAATTATAAAATACGCTATTGTTATCAGGAAATTGTTCGAATAATAAACAAATTACTTCCCCAGCATCTGTTAAGTCATTACAGCCAATAGCTAAATAATATTCATCTTCTAAGAACTCTTTTACATGTGTGATGCCATTTTTTCTAAGTTTCTTCAAAGTATCGAAGAAGACATCTTTATAGTCTTCATTTTCACGTAATATAGATAAATACACACCCATTTCTACAGAAAACGCTCCTTCTTGTATCATTGGTTGTATTATCTCCAAAGCCTCACTTATATGATTTTCTGAGCCTAATATTTTTGCCAAAATAAATTTAGCTTCCTTTGGTGCTTTTTCTGCAAGAGCCTTAATTGTTTCTACATCACAAGCTCTTGTTGAAAAATACATTAATGTATATTCAAATATCTGTTGTGTGATTGGATTTTCAAATATCTTTAAATCCTTGAATCGCAGAATGTCCCCTGCATACATAGCCACACAGCTTAATACAGGCTGGCAATGCATATCTGGCAATAAAATTTCTGTTTTCTCTAAATGCTCAAAAGCTTTTGCTGCAAGCTGTTTATCAAAGGTTCTTGTCGGCAAAATGAATTCAACCAAAGCTAATGTTTCATCTTTGCAATCTTTATGTTCCTCTATAATTCGTGCAGCCTCATTAAAGTCCTTGTTTATCATAAGCATTTCCAATAACATCAGCACATAAGGCATCTTGTTTTCTTCCGATGGCTTACTGTCTTTCATGGATTTAATAAGGCTATTCCTTCTATTTTTATCTTCTATCAGAAGAAATTCAGAATACAAAGCCATGAATTCTACATCAGGGATGATATTCTCTATGTCGGTACCAGCCGACAGAGTCTTGTATCTATTCGTTATATCATAAACGTTCTGTAGCGTCGGAGTAATTTTTCTGCCATCGCAGAAATAATGCCCTTCATGCAAAAGCTTCGTAGAATAGATTGACATGCAGAAACTCCATTGCCGTAGATTGTCATAAGATAAGTTTTCTGGAACATCACACCGGATATCATCCATATTCAACCATTCTTGTTCAGGATGATTGAACACATAATAAAAAATGACGAATTGGAAATCAGTCTTTTCCAAAACTGACTCTGGAACTTCCTTATAAGCTTTTTTCACATCATCTGCCAGCACTACCAACCCTGCATGTGCCATAGCATTATCTGGTTCACGATCCAGAACTTGATTGCACAAGTCTATTATTTGCGACTTATCATGTCCTTTTATGTTGACATAAATATATTCTTCTGCTATTTCTATCAAGAACAAGTTAGCCTTCTTCATTTCATCGAAAGCTCTAACGAACTCAGCATTTTCATCATTTCCTCTGATAAAGCGAGAACATTTTCCCATCAGATAATCTATTGTTGCAAGTAATTCATAATCTGTGGCACTTCGCTTTATGACAATTTTTCTAATTGCTTCCAAATGTTCATAAGCTTCCTTTAAGTGCAACTTCTCTATGGAACTTCTATACAATGGCAACAATTCTCTAATCTCATCGTTCTTGTTAGTCAATGCTTCTAATATTCTTTCGGTCGTATTTTCTACCAATATATCATTCTTTGGTTTGCGAAACTGCAATACAAGATAAATTACAGCTACAATAGTAAGCAGGATATCAACAAAAAGTACAGAGCTGTTGATTGGGTCTGCAGAAAACTCAATCATAAAGTTATTCGTCCTCACCCTAAACACATTGAAGAGCAAGGACGAGCCATTTATAGTCAGCATTGTTCCGAAATAGCGATAGACGACCTTTTCTGTTGTCACTCTTCTAAGGAGATAATCACGCAATGGCTTGCCTATATGTCTCCAAGTCCAAGCCACCAACCATAATTTTGAAGATGACCTTTCTGGACACAATACGGAAAGTATTGCGGACAACGCTAACAAAAAAAGTATTGTAAAAATTAATCCCATGCTCTTACTCTACAACTTATAATTTGTGATTTTCTTAATTTTGTCCAAATCAAAAGTTTCCTGTGTAATGACGTCAACTGCTCTAATGCGGATACATCTCCGTTTTTCTTTTGGAGGCATACATATCGAAGCGTAACAACCGATGAACATATTGAAAAGCTTAGTCTTCTCAGCGTTCAACTTAGCTTCACCAGCTTCTTGCATTTGCCATATATTCGAATAAAGAATTTTGTTCTTCTTATCGTCTATAAGTTTATACTTTCCGCCATCGCATTTTTCTTCATCAAAACATACAAATGGCAAAAGACTCTTATTAACAATGATAATCTCCGATTGTTTTGAATAGATAAAATGAACATCAGGATTATTGTCGTATCCATCAGGTAGCAGATGAGTACCGATACTTCCTACAAGAACGACATATCCCTTAGGAATACTAAGTTTAGTCAAAGCTGTCGTAATATCTCTATATCTGACGTTCAAGGTCGCTGATGCTTGATACGTATTCAAAATCTCCGTATATCTAAATATAGCTCCTGCAATAATATGACGAACCATTACCGATTCTCTGTTTATATTATTGTAGCTCCTTCCTTCCAAGAAATCATATTCCTCTAATTGGTCAGCAGACTCAGCGAACCATTTCTCCTTTATAAAGTCCTTCAAGCTACTGTCTTTTGGAGTAATCAAAACTGATTGCTGACGTTCGAACTCCTCAAGCAGTGTTTGGGCTATATAATCTATTTTATCATCATCTACATGAGCACCGGAATTCAAGCGATTTTTGCAGGCATTAATATAATCTTCCAATAATCGTAATGCTTGATCTTTACCTGTATTTCTCTGACATGTCTCGTCAATCGTTTTCTTCAAGAACTCAGCAATACGAATGTTTTGTAGATTCACTGATACAAAATTTTTCTTTTCATTAGAAGCATCACCATAAACATGAGGCAATGCTATTGGATTAACATATCTAACATTGAAGTCCATTTCTGGCAAGCGGCACATCATCAAAGCTAAATATTCCAAAATTCCCTTGTAGAGATTTGCACCTGCTCTTACTCCCTCATACTGCGAATACAAATGATACTTAATATCCAAGTCTATAGACGATTCTACCAAGTCATCAAAATATTGCAGCCAATTGAATATCTCAGAGAATGTACTTGGTATCAAAAAATATTTTGCGGGCAAACAATTTGTAAATGAAGCAATATGCTCTATCCACTCATATTTCTCATTCAGTGTAAGCAATCCACCCACTGCGACATGGAATTCGAAGAATCTTTGGCCTTCCTCACAACTGCTTTCGTAGGCAAAAGTATTGCTATAATATTGATCTGCAAACTCCCAATAACGATACATCCAGTTCTTATCATCATTTCGGACCACTTGGTTGATGGCATACCATAACGATTTATATTTGAACTCAGATAATCCTTTGAGCCTTGTATCAAGAAAGAGAGCAAAGACTCCATTATCATTCTTCATCATCAAGGGCGTATCTTTCCGAAAGGAACATTCCAAAAGTTTGGCCATAGCCTCCTCCCGAACAGTTTGTTTATCATTCCTTTTCATCATCCACCTTTAGTAAGATTTCATATACACGTTGAATACAGGCATTATAAAGACTTACATCTTCTCTTTTTGCAGCATACTTCGCCAAATCAATCAACTCCAACACGAAATTTCCGTTTTTCTTTATCAAATGCTTATAAAATAGATGAGGGTCATCATAAATCAAGATCAGTCTATACAATGCTACAACATGTAATAGAAGGACTAATACAAGTAAGGTATGACCAACCAACACCAGCATTTGCATCCAAAGAATACCGCTCATTATATATAAAGCAAATGGATCTATTACGGCAAACGCAATAGACAATAAAAGGAGGTGATTAAATCTGCCATACACAATTTCTTCCTTAAAGAGTTCTACAAACCTGATTACATGATACTTCTCATCTATCCTGCCTATCGCCTGAAGCATCAAGGGATAACACATACCTATGATGGCAGAGAATATTCCTATTAGTCCACTATATGTATAATCGGAGAAATCAAAGTTCATATCATTTCACCTTATATTGCTGCAATATTTTTATTTCAAAGTTCAAGCTATCTACAATATGCTGATAGTTTGAACTTGTCTGCTTTATGATTCGCTCTTGTTGATTTCGTATAATCAGAGCACTTAATGCGAAGGATACAATAATAGATACTGACCAACGAAAGACTGACAATGTACTTATATTCCTTACATATCTCCAAGCATCCTTAACAACATATTCAAGGATATAGGGTAATGCTATGAAATTGATAATAAATCCCAATAGGAAGGAAATGATTGTTATAAGAATAATCATTAGTTTTTATATATCTTGTCAACAATCTCCTTAGCATGCTCCTCCATACCATGCTTCCAAGGCGTATCAAGAATCTTTTGATTGAAATCTCGCAAGATACTTCTATCTTCCAAGATGTCCGTTAGCAAATTCTTCAGCTCATCTTCCGAATGATACACAAATCTCGGATTATACTCCTTAACAATATCCTGCGCCCCGACATTGTCTGAGACGGTGACAGGAACACCATACGACAAGGCTTCGAGTGTAACAAGCGAGAAAGTCTCTTTCCAAATGGAAGGTACTACCAAGACATCCATGGCATCATATACATCGGCGATAGTAGAAGGACCAAACTTTCCTTTATAAAAGACAGGCAATGATGGATGCTTGCCTACACCACCGCCCCACACAGACAAATCCCAAGAATCTGATTTACCTATAGACTCCAAAATAGAAATCAGCAATGACAAGCCCTTATAAGGAGTACTATTACCAATAAATCCAACATGCAAAACATTTTGGTGAAAGTCCTTATGCTGACGATGATCCTTGATACCATTATGAGTGATGGAAACAACCTTTCCCTTACAAGTCGGAAGATACCGCTTATAAACATTACCTGCCGTCTCACTATTAAAGTGAAAACAATCCACCAAGTCGAAGCACTCCTTATAATATTCCAACAACTTCTGATAATTACTCATTGCTTCAACCTCCTTGCTATCGTTTTAAACGGAACTACCCATTTGGCATTTCTTACTTTCAAGAACATCGCAGACTTAGCTTGTGCGTTACATACTGCACATCTTTCAGCCGAAGCCCCCAAACAGACCTCACCATCTTGATTGATGAAGTTCACCTTTGGACACAGGCCGAAATAATCATGCGAAGTATAGACGATTCGTATTCCTCGGTCATGCACTATCTGTAGATATTCCAAAGGCAAGCCCATCAAAGTATGAACGTGGAAAACTTCAGGTTTTACATCATCCAGCAAGCACTCGAAAGAATAGGAGTCCAGATTCTGCGAGTTAGTGGCACTTTCTATGTTCTTTACTCCATACATCAATGGCACTGGCAATGGATTCGTCATTTCAAAGCTCCGAATGCCATCGTATGTTTTATCCCAATGCACATGACAAGACTTTTCAAACAGCGAAGTGCCACCAGGATATAAAGCCACAACCAAATGCCCCAGTTTAATCTGGGTTTGCATCAAACCCTTGGCATACTTCACCAACCCACCACTGCGATAGGGAGAGAAGCCAAGGGTATAATGAAGAATGTGCATAACCTATTCTATTTTAATTTGTTCATGACCAACTCCATCAACTCAAACCATGTTTTAATCAGCTTATCAACATCGCTTGTTCTGGAAAGTCCGTCACGAACCACAAATCTTGCCGTCACGTCCACCAAATAGATGAGATAAGCCATCCAAGGATTGTCAAAGAACTCTTTCAATTCAGTTTCTCGACCAAGCATTTCTTCATAAATCTGCTTAGCAGAGAGTTCCCTTTCAAAAATAGCCGTCTGAGTCAAGAAATGGAACATATCGAGATAAGGCATATAAGAATACCTACCATACTCAAAATCGAAGACAAACAACCTTCCAGCATCCTCAAACATGTTCCAAGGAGTAAAGTCGGCATGATAAGCGCAGAACAGCTGTTTTTGGGCACCATAATAAGTCTCGATAGCATCAACCGCCCAACTCATGATTTTCTGTTGAGATACCGTAAGAAGATTTTCATGAGCCTTCAGTGAGCAAATTGCTTGGTATTGGTCTGATTCATGATAAAGCATTTCCACACCAGTTTTGACTTTCAGCATGGAAAGAAATTCCAGTTGCTTTATCCCAAGTTCATGCCCAACAAGCGAATTAAGTGTCTTGGTTGTTGTTTGCAAAAAGACAATATTTCCATCTTCGGTCTTACCGCAATAAGGACATTCGGGTATCTGGCCAACACCCTTTTCATGAAACCAACCAAGCAACTTCTGTTCATGCTGAAAGATACTATAAAGTTCTGGATTTTTTGTCACCTTGCAATAACCAAGAATATTTTCACCCTTGAATATCTGAATTGTTGTCTTCTGATGAACACAAGGTGTACCCTCAAACACAGAGTACTCCACATCATCCTGATTGAACTCTTTTTCGATGATATGGTGAATCTGGGGATCCATGACATATTCGATGTCTGACATCCCCATTTTTCCCATCAAGGGTTTTAACCAATACAACCATGGCAGCCACCTTTTCAGCAACATCCCCTTCTTAGAACTTGGTTGATAAAGTTCCAAGCCAGTCTTCATGTGTTGCTTAGGCATCAGCCACACTTTACCGTCCTTATTTGTTATTTTGAGATATTTTCTATTCATTACCAATCAATTTTTCAAAAAACTCACCTTTGTTTTTCCACAAGAAATGAGTTAATATTCTCTCATGAGCTGCTTTGCCTAGTTTCTCTCTCAAACCTTTATCCCCAAGCAACAAATCAAGTTTCTGAGCAAAGGTATTAACAGCCTCATCATGTCCCATCATTGGAACTAACTCTGCACAATCTTTGCTCATCAGGACATGGTTGCCACTCACATCGAAGCACACAATAGCTTTCTCACTCATCATCGCCTCAAACAAAGACCAACATCCACCTTCATATACACTCGGATGTACAATGATAGCAGACTGTTGCATCAAAGCAATAGCTTCCTCACGTGGTTTTACTCCATGAAAAACAACACGGTTTTCCAAACCAAGAGATTTTGCCAAAGCCTTCAAATTATGTTTTTCTGGTCCAATTCCAACAAGATTAAACTTGACATGCGGATATTTATCTGCAACTTTCGCAAAAGCCAGAATTGCAATATCCAACATCTTACGAGGTATCATCTGACCGACATGCACCAAATCATCAGTAGCAACCAACTTCTCTGCCGATGCCTTAAAATTCAGACAATCTTCCTTTGAAGCTCCAGTTTCAAGACATACGACAACCTTATCCTTACAAGAGGATGGAAGGACTTTCTCTACATCCTCTGTCCTGGCAATAATTTTGTATGATTTTTTACAAATCTGCTTATAAAACGGATTAGAAATTGGGATATAAGGATTTATCAATCGGATACACTCTACAACCTTCTGTTTTAGAGAAATCCTGTTCCAAAGAATCTTAGGGATTCCAGCTTCACCGCCTATCGGTCCCCAAATATGTTTGACTGGCAACTTATAAAGGAAAGTCGGCAACCACATATTGCCAAATGTCACTGTAAAGGTATAATCCACATGCTCTTTCTTTAAGATTTCCTTTGCCGTTTTATAACAATAATACTGCCATAGGTAATAATACCAATGCACACCCTTACTACCTTTTTTATATTTTCGAATACTATCAGGCACATCACAATAATAAAATGTAATATTATCTATCGGATGTTTCTTCAAATAATCAGATATAACAGGCTCATTGTTGGAACGAGTGATTACAATCACCTTATTACGTTTGGCGATTTGCAAAGCCCAATTCCAACCTACACCTTGCTCCGAGCCTTTATAAGGTTCGCAAGCGTATGCCCCAATAAGAATTGTTCTGTTTGCCATTACTTAACCTTGTTAGTATATCTATCAATCAAGATTTTCAAAGCATCTTTCACAATAGCATCAGGCGTTTGAGCAGCATTCAATTTCACGAAACGCTTACCAGACTCCGCCAAACCATTGAAGACTTTAAGTTGTCTATCAATCTCTTCCAAAGTAAGTTCTTGCTTTCTCTTATAGATGGTTTGGGCATCACACAGAAGGACAAAGACAAAATGAGGTTGGTAAACCATTTTTGTGTAAAGTTTGCGCAACCACATCGGAAGATTAATTCTTGAACGCTTAGGGTCAACGATAAAATCGTAGATGTATCTGTCGAAAATTGAGAATTTATCAAACTGCACATCCTTTCGTAAACAGATGAGTCCACCCAGCAGATAATCCAACCAATAATAGGTCATTCTTATAAATGAACTCACAGGATTAGCAGGCGGATTACGATGGGGATTCGTAAAATCGGTGTCCTGCTTGACCTTACCAGCCGTAGCCTTTTCACCGACTGCTCCCAAGTTTGGCAATATGGTAGGACGGAAATGATAGACATGCATCTTTTCAATATCCGTCACGAACATTTCTGCCAATTTTACATTCAATCCGTCAATGAATGTTGTCTTGCCTGTACCATCAGGAGCTTCCACTGCAAAGAATTTCTTAAACTTATTAGGACACCACCCTATACGATATAGTTTTTCCGAGAAAAACTTGGTAATATTCCAACTCGTAGTCAGAGGATGTTTAAAGAATGCTTTATTTTTGGAAACTTTTGAAATCAAGTGAGCCTTATCACAAATAGCATCATAATTCTCATTATCCAAATCACAAATGATTTCCGATGCCAATTTCTCTCCCAAGACTTTGACAAGTATCTTGTCAACATGATTTTTTTGAAGCGGATAGACAGAAGAAATTTTCTTTCTATAAGAAGGCTTCAGTTGTTTGGCTGCAATAACTTTATAGAGCAAAAGCATGGAAACATCCATCGCATCATCCAAGACGTGAAAGTTCTTGTAAAGATGTGTCTGCTCATATAGTTCAGAGAATTTGAATAGCTCAAAACCTTTATTCAAATACCCCTCTATCAAATCAATATGAATAGAGAAATCTGCCTCTACATCCATACCGAGCCAACATCTCACACGCTCATATCGCACAACATAGTAGTTTGGTACATTATTCTCTTTCAGCGCCTCATACATGAAAGAAGCTGCTTGTTTATAACTACCAGGTTCAATGATAATATCTATATCCTTAGACTCATTAACTTCAGGCAGTCCTTCATAATTTCGAAGAATAAAATACTTGACGCCACTCTTGTTTAGCTTTTCCACAAGAGCATTGAATATAGAAGCATGTCTCGCTTCCCATTTATATATTGCTTGATTCATCATTTTATTATCTCATTTTATCCCTAAGTTTAACTTCAATACTTTTTGCAAACGATTCACCCATGGTTTTCATGAGGAAGGAACGGATATGCTTCAAAACAGGTCGACAAAAATTTCTCCAAAACTTATTAGTTCCACGCTTACGTTCTCTTTCCGTCAACCAACTACCAGCCATGTGATGAATCGTTATTGTTCGGTCTGTCACTCCAAACTTTTCCTCATCATATTTTTTGGGATTAAAATAATCACGCTCAAATACATGAACTCCATTGATATTCTGCTCAGAGTTTTGCTTAACAAAGCCATGATTCTCCAATATACGAACTAAGATCTGTACATTAGTTGTTGTGTCAATATTTCCATTCTTGTCCGTGAATAGACGTTTGGAATAATAATCCATCATTTCCTGCAACAACCACATGTTAGGTTGCGAACCAATGATGCCTGTACCCAACATTGTTTTATTTTCAAATCCAATAAAGAACCATTCACCCAAGAACTTATCTATTGGCTTTATCAACTCTACATCCGTATCAAAGTAGATGCCTCCATATTTATTGAGTGCATACATACGAACATAATCACTGACAAAAGCAAATTTCTTAGCCTCGTATGCCTGTTTCACGTATGGGACTGCATTGTTCACATCAAAGTTCTGTTCATTCCAAAACATCACCTTGAAATCAGGATGCATCTTTGTCCATCCTTCTATATACGCTTTTTCCTGTGGTGGAATCTCCTTGGTTCCAAACCAACAATAATGAATTATTTTAGGAATTGCCATAATATTTAATCTGTTTGAATACCATACAACTGTTTTTCTTTGCCTATCCATATCCAAAAATTCGGCAAAAAACATCTTAAATATGTAGAAATAACTTTTTTTATAGCTTGCTTATAACCAAAATGCTTTTTCTCAAAATAAAATACTTCTTTTGGCTGTGGTCCCATAACAGAGTACAAAGCTTTCCAGCGTTTAATAAAAGGTACTTTCGGATTCATCCAAGTAGGTATATTAGCATGCCTATCACATTCACCTAAGAAACATGGAGCCTGCACAAGTCGAAAGCCTTTTTCTTGAACCATTAATGAATAATCAGAATCACCTTTATCATGCCTATAGTATGGATCCATCAAGCCAACAACATCAAAAACTCTTTTAGGTATAAGAAGAATATTGCCATTCGCTAATTTCACATCTAAGATTTTTCCATTAGGCTGAACGGCATGACCATTAATTAACCTACCTCCATATGAAACTATCTGTGTTTTAGGAACGCAAGTAGCACCCACAATAGCACCATTATCATCAATATCATTGGCTACACCCAACAAAATCTCGAAAATGTTATCATATATAAAAGTATCATCATTCAACCACAAATAATAATCATAACAGAACTGCGCGGCTTCTTTCCAAGCAGTAAACATGCCTCTATTCCAAAAAAGGCTGCCGTCTCCATCTATTATTTTTACAGTTGGAAATCTATCACGAATAGCATCTGACGTACCATCAGTACAGCCGTCATTTGTTATAAAAATATCTAATGCTAAGTCTGCAGGTTGAGAACACTTATTTATATTCTCAAGACAATGCAAAGTTTTCTCCTTACGATTAAACACAGTCAGTAATATAGCTAGTCTTTTCATCTTTAATTAAAATAAAAGTTTGAAGTTTTTATTGAAATTCTTTTCCAATCGAATTCGTCATCATGACCATAAGTTAAACTTCCTTTGGATATTTTTTCAAGTAAGCTTTTGTCTTCAATAACTTTTCGCATTTTATCTGCGAATTCATCTGGATTATTAGGAGGAACAAGAAGTCCATTCTTCATATCTATAACAGATTCTCCTATTGCACCAACATTTGTAGCTATTATCGGCTTGCCCATCATAAATACTGTTGGAATAATACCACTTTGAGAAGCACTTTTATAAGGCATAACAACACATGAAGCAGAATCAATTAATGATAACATTTCATCATTGTCTAAATATCTATTGATTATATAAATATTAGGATATTTAGAGAGTTCATTAAGCTCTGGAACTATTCCCGCACCTGCAATAATTAAATTATATTTTTCTTGAATATCTTGTAATCGTTTCATTGAACTACATAAAATATCAAGTCCTTTATACGGAACTATATAGCCTACGAACAAAAAAGTTACACTCGCTTTCTTTAGAGGAATCTTAATCTTTACATTCTTACGGTACAGAAGCAATGTTTCAAACTTCCCAAAAGGAATATTTGCAACAAGTGAATGATTAGAAGATTTTATATGCTCTATAAAACGTTGATAAGTTGCTCTTGAATACAGGATTGTTTTTATTTGATGACTAATTACATATTTTATCAGCGGTGTATAAAACATACCATTCATGTGATTTCCAACCTCATGAAAACTCTGTATTACATTTTTACCTTTCAATGCTTTATGAATTTCTATCAATAAATTATTTTGCCCAATAATATTATAAGCATCATAATTTTTCTTAGCAAGTTTATGCCCTAAATATCTAAAATAATATTTTATCAAAAAATCGGTTTGTTTACGTAACAAAGGAACCGCAAATAAAAAAACATTTAAATCAACATTAGAAATCCATGATTGTAATTCTGGTATATGCTCTTCCATCAATTGAACCAAACCACATTTTTTGGGAGCTCTTCTATAATCAAATCCAGCCACATATCCTCTTCTCTTTATAACATCAGTTACAAAATAGAAATCTACTTTATAACCCAATAATGCCAATGATTTTGCTAAACATAAAGATGCCTCAGAATGAGAAAATGTCAAAATACAAATTTGTTTATTCATTTTTATAAATTGATTTTATCAACAATAATTCTTGCTGCTACTACGTAAGTTATACATCGTGTATTTTAGCCATTGCCTAACAAAAGTTATTTGTTTATATACTTTTGATACGTCATTTATCGCTAACCATCCTTCTATCCATTCTGTACAAGAAGGCATATCTTTCAATAAACAATTTCTCTTCTTAAATGTATCATGTATATTTAAAATTTGCCTATCTTCTTCAACATCATCATCCCAAATCGTTCCCAAAAAGAATGCTTCCATTTTTTGAGGGTTCAACAATAGTCTCATATATCTTTTAAAGCCCCAACCATTTAAAGGAAGGGAAAGATTATTCTTATAATCATCAATGAATTTTAGAACATAGTGTTGAACACTTTCTATTTTTTTAAAATTCAACTGTTCTTTTCTGGGTTTATCACAGATAACAGTAACATTTCCTTCTGTTGTCAACGAAAACTTTAATGCTGTACCTTGAGTTTCAAACAATAAATGTTCTAATATAAGTGACATTTCGACAAATTTCATCGTCTTAAAAGAAGGCTTCATTCTTGCATTGAGCCATCCCTCACTACGATTTTCTAACAATGAAATACATTTTTTACTTCTAACAAATTGGAGTCCATAGATATTATATGACATATTGTTATTAGCCATAATTTGTTCACATAAGGATTGTCCGCTTCCATTAATACTATTGTTAATTAAACCTATATGTTCTGATGTTACACCTTGTTCTATAAGATATTTTTTCAACATCGAACGCTGAAATAATATTTCTTTTTTTTGAAGTTCAACAGAATAATTAATAATATCATGAATCTTGTCATCAAAAAGAAGCTCATGACGTTTAATTAATTTGTTAAAATCATAATCAGTGAATTTCATCTTTAATTTGGATATAAAGCCCTCATGATTTTCAACAGCTAAATATTCCATAATATCCAACCATGTTACGGTGGGTCTACTAGGTATTGACCTTATAAATTTTTCCACCACATTATCACCATATAGAGCAGGAAGTCGAAGAAGATTTTTATTGAGCCGGAAATAACCAACAAGTTCCTTATCCTCAGGATACATCAACAAGTAACATTTCTCAATAAGCCATCCTTCTCTTGCTACAAAAAGCAATCTGTCTAATTTTTGTTTTACCTTTTGTTCATGGACCCATTCACAAAATTCCCACATCAAAGGCCCCAATATAGAATAACCAATGATAGCTTCTGTTGTGTCAGTATATTTTTGTAAACTGCGTTGTAAAAACACATTCAGATGATTTCCAGTAATGGACTTCAAATCATTGGAACCAGCATAGGGAACAGGAATAAGTTCATTTTGTATACGCATAAATGCTGCAATACCATATTTTTGTGGTTGTGCTATATCATTGTTTAAATCATCTCCAATATGAGCTAATTCTGATCCCGATATCCCCATTTTCTTAAGAACAACAGCAAACAGCTCTCCACTTCTTTTTGTAACCCCTTCCTCATTTGAAATGAAAAGACTATCATAACTTACACCTATCTTCATCAAGATTTTCTCCAAGATATTTCTTGGTAGATACATATCTGTAGTTATCAAAATGCACTTTCCACTTTCTTTGCAAAAATTAAGAAATTCAATCATAAGAGAATTTGGAACACAATTTTCTATTTCTATATTACATTCCATTTCCTTTAACAGAGAACATACTTGAGGTACATATGGCATATAGAGGTAAATTGAGTCTAATGTTACTTCTTTACCTTTACTTTCTTGACGTGCTTTTTTTTCTGCAAATATTCTTTGCTTCTTAAAGTTTGCAATTGGAGAATCTTGATGCAAAGAGTTATATCTCAATTCTACAATATCAAAAACATCTGTATAATGTAATACTGTACGAAACATCAATGTATCAAAAATATCAAAAGATATATATTGATATGGCTTTAATTTATTTACAAGATATTCTATCATTTTTTTTACCTTCTAATTGCATTTCATAATTAGCCCTAAATATAGAATACAAAGCTAACCCAAACGTGAACATTCCAAATTCAACCATTGCGTTATTTGTAAAAGAAATCAGGGCATAATAAACTAAAAAAAGTCTACCAAATTCATATTTCTGGGGAACTTTTGTCTTTATACCCCGATAAAAAACAATTGTATATATTATCAAACCAACGAAGCCCATATATATAAAAATCTGTGTAATCCCTACATCAGACAAAAAATAATATCTATTAGAAGATAAAGTCATTAGCTTGGTTGAATAATTACTTTTTGCATCAGGGAATCCATTTCCAAATATTGATTGTAAAATGTTAGAATCATTAAATTCAGAAAACATATATTTTGACATTTCAAGTCTAATATCATCTTCATTTTCATTGTTCTCTAGCTGTTGTTGGGTCAATTTTACATAATTTGTAATAATATCGTCGCTATTAGATTCTAGTATTTTATCATAAAGTAGGGGTATAGAAAAAGCGATAACTATAGAGAGCAAAACTGCTAATATCTTTTGTTTAACACTAAATACAAAATAGCCTAAAACTACTAAAAAACACATAAAGAGGGGAGTTCTTGCCCCTTGAATGATTAAAAATATGAATAATGGTACAAACCAAAAATAGTAGCGTTTATTATTCTTATAATATGTCAACACCCAAAATATTGTAAGTGGAATTATTTGACTTCCAAAAATGAAGAGTCTTAAAACACCTCGTTGTTGTTCTGATCCTATAATACTATCTTGTTTGTCAGAATTAGAATCATAACCAAAAATTTGATTAGGAAATGTTATTGTTCCTAATAAATAGGCTATACAATACATACTACAAGCTATAATGATGGCTTTCACTAGTACCCTCATAGATATATTGTATTTCTTTAAGAAGAAAAAAATAATAACCATCAAAGGACCAGTATTCATAGAGATACCTCTTATTGAGTAATATCCAATCTGACCATGAAATAACATTCCCCAAACAAGTGTGCTGAGAAAAAGAATTACTAATAAAGATACATCTCTCGAAAAATCTCTATTGCGATATTGATGCATTATATATCCAAACATAAATAACGTGAGTTCGACGAATTAGAATAACGTTAATTGTCTATCTACTGTCCTTTGAACTGCAATTGTTGGTTTCTTAGGAAAGAAACAATAAGCAGCCAAAGATCCAAGAGTGTTGACAATGAAGTTATCGAATGATCTGTGTCTGGAATGTTCCACTTGTGCAATATTCTTAAGTTCGTCGTTAATGGTCTCTATAATCGCCCTCTTTCTAAGCAAGAGCCTATCTGATATTCTCATGATAGAACCCTTCATGTTGCTTTTTAGTTTCGTGATGAGTTGTATTCCATCAACGAAAAGTCGATTGAATAGGTTCTTGCTTATATATCCTTTATCTCCTACAAGCTTGCCGTATATGAAATCAACAAACGCTTTGTATTCTAATGGTTTACGGTCGTCAATATCGCCAGGAGTTATCATGAAGTTAAGCAATTCTCCCTTTTCATTACATAT
>OLRA01000288.1_pt1 | contig 70642 bp, 55 predicted proteins | sample 1673011 | NCBI WGS metagenome assembly OLRA01 (sample SAMEA3136746, study PRJEB25190) | human gut metagenome | reverse complement strand
CCAGAAGCGGATTCTCGATTCTCACTGAGGAATATTTGACTTTTCAGACAGTCTCCTGCAAGGTCTCAGACTTACAGTTTGCGGTTCGCGTAGTTTGCGATGCAGTCCGGAATCTGGATTTCGTAATTGGAATCGTCAAGCAGCGGCGATGTCAACAGAAGGTCAGCCGTTGTGCGGTTCGTGGCGAAGGCAATGTTGTACAGCGATGCGAGACGACTCAATGCGGATACGTCGTTCTGGTGTCCTTGGACAATGAGGTTGTCGCAGAAGAAAATAAGCATGTCGATGCGGCGCTCGGCAATCATTGCGCCGATCTGCTGGTCTCCGCCAAGAGGTCCTGACAATAATCTGGTCACTTTCCCTCTGAACGGGAACGTCTCCTCTCCATCTACCTCTATTGAAGTCTCATTGATAAGACGTCCTGTGGTTCCGGTTGCGTACAAATTATGCTTCGAAAGCATTGACGCATTGAACTTTACCCATGATATGAGCTCTTCCTTTCTTCCGTCGTGCGCGACCAGTGCGATGTTTAATTTCTTCATAATGTTTTCCTCCGAATTACGTAACATGATAATAATAAGTTGCCTCAGATTAAGAGAAGATTTTCGAGGATAGATCTGTTTTCGAAGAAGGAGTGTGCTGGTGGCACATGACTGATGAAAAAAGATATAGACCGAAAAGATTCCTTAAGATGATGCAGGTTATTTTTTTGAGGGTTACATAGGTACTGACCGCTTCAAATTCTGTGCAATTCCCTGTGCGACGAGTTCTAAATTGCCAGACTGAAGGAGAACAGTGCATGGTGAACTGTCGGGAAAGCGAACTTGGTGATTGTAGGAAGTGATGAACTGGACTGATTAGTGTTGTTGTAAGACAGGGTGAAATGAGGATAGAACGTGGAAGGCGATTGATGAACGAGAGGATCGGATTCGGTCTGGTGGCGTGGTTGGTGAATGACTGGCTTTGGGGAATAGGAAAGACTGGCTTTGGGGAATAGGAGAGTGCAGGAGAAACGGCGAACGGCCTGGTTGGTGAAAGACTGGCTTTGGAAATAGGAAGGACTGGCTTTGGGGAATAGGAGAGAGCAGGAGAAACGGCGAACGGCCTGGTTGGTGGGAGATAAAGAGATAAGTCGAGAATTTTTATTACTTTTGTGCCAAATGGGAATCGCGAGATTTCAGGTGGCGTAGTCGGGAAACTTTCGGGAGGATGCTGACTCGGAGAGAAAAGCCTTTCAGGAAACTTTCGGGAGGACGTCCGATGAAAGATGAGAGATGAAAGATGAAAATGGCGATATGGCGCCTGACGAAGACCGCGAGGCTGTTGAGATATAGCGAGGCAGCAGGAATCGCGAGGCAGCAGAAATCGCGAGACAGTGACGACTGAGTACTCATGAGTAGCCTGAAACCTCTCTTAAGTAGCTTGGAACCTCTCGAAATAGATGGATAAAATTTATGAGCTCGTTTCTGGAAATATTCGGATTTTTGAAATTCCACGTGACAGATATGTTGGACGTCCTGTTGGTCGCCCTGCTCATCTATTTTATATTCAGGTGGATACGGGACTCCGCGGCCATGAACATCTTCATTGCCGTGATATCCATTTATGTCCTCAGAGTCATAGCCGATGCATTGAAAATGAAATTGGTCAGCGCCCTTCTCGGAACATTCATCGACGTCGGAGTCCTGGCCGTAATCGTGATCTTCCAGCCGGAAATCAGGCATTTTCTCATGCGCTTCGGCAGCGGCTCCAAAATCGGCGTGAAGACCAGAAAATTCATCAACCGCTTCCTCGGAAATGAAGACAAGGCGATGGACAATGTGTCCGTAAAAGAGATTACCGAGGCGTGCAGGACAATGTCGGAGCAGAAGACCGGGGCATTGATAGTGATACCCCACCACAACAGTCTGGACTACGTCATTGAAACAGGCGACAGGATCGACGCCATCATCAACAGAAGATTGATAATGAACCTGTTCTTCAAGAACTCGCCGCTTCACGACGGCGCGGTAATCATTGACAATTATCATATTTTAGCCGCGAGATGCACCCTGCCGATAACAGAGCGCACAGATATTCCGGCCCGCTACGGAATGAGGCACAAGGCCGCCATCGGCATAACCGAAGAGACTGACGCTGACGTGATTGTGGTGTCGGAAGAGACCGGCGAAATATCATTCGGACACGGAGGAAAATTGACGGAAATAAGCAATATCAATGAGCTGAAGCTCAAACTTGGAAACGCATTGTCTTCAGGACAGGAGAAACAGGAGGGTCCTGCAAAAGGTTAGAATTAGAGTATGAGAGACGAGAGAATAGAAGCGATATTAGGGTTCGATAGGGTCAGGAAGATAATATCTGACAGGTGCAGCACCGAATATGCCACGACAAGGACATCGGAAGAAGAGTTCTCCACGAACGCGAAGGAAATCCGCAGGAGACTTCAGCTTACCGACGAGATGCGGCTCATCGTCATGTTCGAGGAGTCCTTCCCGTCCAACGGCTACATCGACTGCGTCGGCTTCCTCGAGATGCTGACCAATGAAGGGGCCAACATTGACCTTGTCTCCCTCGGCAAACTCCGGACAATGCTGGAGACCCTCCGGAAAATTTCCATATTCTTTTCCAATATCAAGGACGGCGTTTACCCGTATCTGAAGAAGATGGTGAGCGGCATTGTACTGTTTCCGGACGTGCAGCACCGCATTGACACTATCCTGGACAAGTTCGGCAACGTGAAAGACACTGCCTCGGACGAGTTGTATGACATCCGCCGGAAACTGAAAGACAAGGAAGGAGCCATATCCAAGAGAATCGGCATGATTCTGAAAAAGGCTCAGAGTGAGGGACTTGTGGACAGCGACGCCTCAGTCGTGATGCGAGACGGCAAGATGCTCATCCCGGTCAATTCCGCCAACAAGCGAAAGATACAGGGCTTTGTCTATGACGAGTCCTCTTCCGGCAAGACTACATTCATCGAGCCGGCAGAGATAGTGGAAATATCCAATGAAATAAGCGAACTGCATTTCGCGGAAACACGTGAGATAGCACGTATCCTATATGAATTCAGCGACTGGGTAAGGCCGTTCGTGCCAGATCTGCTGGACGGCGCCAGGTGCGTGGGAGAACTCGACTTCCTTATAGCCAAGGCCCAGACGGCACTTGACTTCGTGGCCGGTATGCCGATAATATCGCAGGAGAGTGAAATGGATTTGCGCAAGGCAAGACACCCACTGCTGGAGCGCTCCCTGAAGAAAGAAGGCAAGGAGATTGTCCCATTGACAGTGAAATTGACCCCGCAGAAGCACCTTCTGCTGATTTCAGGACCGAATGCAGGCGGCAAGTCGGTCTGCCTGAAGACAGTCGGCCTCCTTCAGTATATGTTCCAATGGGGCATGCTCATCCCTACTTCCGAGACCTCAGAAATGATGGTCTATGACAGGATCATGGCGGATATCGGAGACGGACAATCCATTGACAATGACCTCAGTACATATAGTTCGTTCCTTGCTTCAATGAAAGATATGCTCAGCCGTGCCGACTCGAAGACATTGGTCCTTATCGATGAATTCGGCTCGGGAACAGAACCGGCGGCAGGCGGAGCCATAGCGGAAGCCATCCTCAGCGAGTTCGACAAAAGAGGCGTATATGGCGTCATCACGACACATTACACGAACCTGAAACTTTATGCGTCAGGCGCGGATACCGGCGTGCTGAACGGCGCCATGCAGTTTGACGCCAAGAACATTGCCCCGCTCTTCAAACTCGAAATGGGACTGCCCGGCAACTCTTTCGCATTCGAGCTGGCGAGGAAAATGGGCCTTCCCGAGGCGATAATCAAGGACGCGGAAGACCGTGCAGGCGAAGAGTTTGTCGGCATTGAACGGAACCTGCGGAAAATCGCCCGCAACAGAAGAGTCCTCGACGAGAAAATCCAGAAAATCAGGAACACGGACAAGACCCTCGAAAGCATTACCGACAAGTATCAGAAGGAGCTCGAGGATATCCGCAAGATGAGGAAAGAAATTATCGACGAGGCGAAAAAAGAGGCGGAGGACATCGTGAAAGGCGCAAACCGCCAAGTGGAAAAAACCATCCGCACTATCCGTGAGAAGCAGGCGGAGAAGGCCGAGACGATAAAGGCCAGGGAGAATCTCCAGGATTTTGTCAATGCCCTGGCGGTGAAGAAGGAACAGGACAAGAAGGACCGTGACAGCTACCTGGAAGGGAAAATCCGTCAAGTGAGCGAGCGGCAGAAACGTCAGCAGATGCGCAAGGCGGGACGTGCCGGAAGCGAGGAGCAGAAGAAGATGGAGGAGGCTGCCGAGAAGGAGAGGAAGATCAATGCTTTCCGCAGCGGACCTGTCCAGATCGGCGAGAAAGTGAGGGTGAAGGCCAATGGGATGGTGGGCGAAGTGTCCAGCGTTTCCAACAAGGCTGTTACAGTCATCATAGGCAGCATCAAGAGCAAGATGCCGCTTGACAAGGTGGAGCGGATTACTTCCAACGAATATAAAGAGGCGGTGAAAGCTGCTCCGAAGCCGGTTCAGTCCACTTCAGTGATAGACAGTTCGCTCTCGGAAAGGAAACTGAACTTCAAGATGGAACTCGACGTGCGGGGCCAGAGAGTGGGCGAGGCGCTGGAAAACGTGATGCATTATATAGACGATGCCATCATGCTCAGCGTCCATTCGGTCCGCATTATCCACGGAAAAGGAACGGGAGCGCTGAGAGAGGAAATCCAGAAGTTCCTCAGAGCGACTCCGGGAGTGGTTTCTGTCAATGATGAGAGCGTGCAGCTCGGCGGAGCAGGTGTGACGGTAGTCACCTTCGACAAATGACATTGATATACATATATTATATATGAGGGGAAGAGGAGCGCTTGGAAAACACGGAGAGGACGATGTCTGTCGGTTTCTGATAGAACGCGGACACACGATATTGGACAGGAACTGGAGAAGCGGGCACCTGGAAATCGACATTGTGACATTGGCCCCGGATGGAATACATTTTGTAGAGGTCAAGAGCCGTGTGGCACCTGTGCAGGGTGAGCCTCAGGATGCTGTAACGGCAGCGAAACAGCAGCATATCGCTTCAGCGGCACGCAGATATCTGTCGAAGAAGTCGCCGGTATTGGGCAATGACCTCGAAGTGCTGTTCGATGTGGCTGCAGTGACGTATGATGGTGACAACGTGGAAATCAACTATTTCCCGTCCGCATTCGTGCCGATATATTATTGATGACACTAACACACACGACTTTCATAATATATGAAGAATAATCAATATTGCGTAATCATGGCCGGCGGGCATCTGAACCGCTTTTGGCCTATCAGCAGAGAAGGAATGCCCGGACATTTTATGGACATCTCCGGAACCGGCAAATCATTGGTAAGAATGGCTTATGACAGATGCACGGGCGTAGTCCCTGCGGAAAACATCATTGTCATAACACTTGCAAAGTTCAAGGACATCATAAAGGAACAGATTCCGGAACTTCCGGAAGAGAACCTGCTTCTGGAACCTTATGCGAGACGCACGGCACCTTGCGTTGCCTATTCCACATATCATCTGCTCAAGAGGAACCCGCATGCCGTCGTCGCCGTGACTCCTGCGGACCTTGTGATCAATGACGAGAAACTGTTCAAGGAGACATTGACCAATGCCCTGGACTATGCGGAGAAGAACCCGGTGCTGATGACATTGGGAATCAAGCCGAGCCGTCCGGATACGGAATATGGCTATATACAGGTCGTCGGCGGAAAAGATGCCTGCAACAGCCTGGAACCGGTTAAAGTGAAGACATTCACGGAAAAGCCTGATGCCCAGATAGCCGAGGTGTTCTACCGCAGCGGTGAGTTCTTCTGGAATTCAGGTATTTTCGTATGGCAGGCAGGCGTCATAAAGGAAGAAATGGAGAAGTATATCCCGGAAATCACCAGATTGTTCGACGGATGGGAAGGCGCTCTCGGCAGCTCTGCGGAGAAAGTCTTTATCGAAAGGGCATATACCGACTGCGTGAAATTGTCGATCGACTATGGAGTGATGGAAAAGACCGACCGCGCTTGGCTCTATCCTGTGCATTTCGGCTGGTCGGACATCGACAGCTGGGAGAATTTTTACTCGAGCATCAGCAATAAAGACAGCGACGGCAATATCGCAAACACGTCCAAGGTGATTCTCCAGAACGACAAGAGAAACATAATATTGACAAAAGACAAGGAGAAACTTCTGATTCTAAGGGGCCTGGAGGACTGTATCGTGGTGGATACCGAGGACGTCCTGCTGATATGCCCGCGCGACGACAAACAGTACAAGGAGCTGGTGAACAGCACCAGGATGCCGGGATACGACAAGTACAGGTAGGCCCGACAAAATTTTCTTGGAAGTTATTGAAAATTAGAAAATTATTCGTACATTTGCAGCCCGCAAAATATGCGGAGATACGATAAAGTATTAACAAACAATTAATTATCAAACCAATGCCTGGATTAATTGGAAAAAAAATCGGAATGACTTCCGTTTTCGGTGCTGATGGAAAAAATATTCCATGCACCGTTATTGAGGCTGGTCCGTGTGTTGTTACGCAGCTCCGTACGGTAGAAAAAGATGGTTATGCCGCCGTACAGCTCGCCTATGACGAAACCACAGAGAAACACGCCAGCGCCCCTCTCAAAGGGCATTTTGCAAAGGCAGGAACCACTCCTCACCGTAAACTTGCTGAATTTGCAGCAGATTTCAAAGGAGAGCTTAAATTAGGTGATGTCCTCACCGTCGCTGACATTTTCGAAGGCGTCGAGTATGTGGACGTTGTCGGTACTTCCAAAGGTAAAGGATTCCAGGGAGTCGTTAAACGCCACGGCTTTGCCGGTGTAGGCGGTGCTACCCACGGTCAGCACAACAGACTTCGTCATCCTGGTTCTATGGGTGCATCTTCTTGGCCATCACGCGTATTCCCGGGAATGAGAATGGCAGGCCACATGGGAAATGAGAGAGTGAAGGTGTTCAACCTTCAGGTTGTCAAAGTTATCCCTGAGAACAACCTTCTCGTAGTGAAAGGCTCTGTACCTGGAGCTAAAGGTTCATATGTAATGTTGGAGGATTAATTATGGAATTGTCAGTTTTGAAGATTGACGGATCTGAGTCCGGAAAGAAGGTTGTCCTCGACGAGAAAGTTTTCGGCGTTGCACCGAATGATCACGCTATCTACCTCGATGTTCTTCAGTATCTCGCTCACCAGCGTCAGGGTACCGCAAGAACCAAAGACAGAAGCGAGATTTCTTACAGCACCAAGAAACAGGGTCGTCAGAAAGGTGGCGGTGGAGCTCGTCACGGATCATTGAAATCAAATATCTATGTAGGTGGTGGTCGTGCACACGGTCCTAAGCCACGCTGCTACGATATGAAGCTCAACAAGAAGCTCAAACAACTCGCAAGATTCTCTGCTCTTTCTTACAAGGCAAAAGAGAACAAGATTGTCATGGTAGAACCATTCGAAATGGAGGCACCTAAGACAAAAGAGTTCTTGAACATTCTTTCAGCCATCAAGGCAGGCGACAGGAAAGTGCTTTTCGTTCTTCCTGACTACTCTGCCAATATTTACCTTTCATCACGTAACCTCGAGCAGGTAAAAGTTATCTCTGTCAATGAGATCAACACCTACACCGTCATGAATGCACACTCTATGGTGCTTGTTGATGGTGTTCAGGATATCCTCGCCTCAAGAGTTGCACGCTAAAAAGATTGAGAGATGGGAATTATCATTAAGCCAATTGTAACAGAAAAGTTGACGGCTCAGGGCGAAAAGTTGAACCGTTATGGATTCATTGTTGACCGTGATGCAAACAAGATTGAAATCAAGGCTGCCGTAGAGCAGATGTACAATGTTTCAGTCGCTGCTGTCAATACATTGAATTACCACGGGAAAAGAAAATCCCGTTATACAAAGGCCGGCATGCTTAGAGGCCGTATGAATCACTTCAAGAAAGCATACGTTACTCTTGCCGGAGAAGATAAGATTGATTTCTATAGTAATATTTAAGGGATAAGGCAATGGCAACAAGAAAATTTAAACCGGTTACTCCTGGTCAAAGGAACAAAGTAATCAGCGCTTTTGACGATATCACCGCCAAGAAGCCGCAGAAATCATTGCTGGAACCTCTTAAGAGCACAGGCGGACGTAACAATACAGGTCAGATGACCATGCGTTACCTCGGTGGCGGACACAAGAGAATGTACCGTATCATCGACTTCCATCGTGCTAAAGATGAGTGCAAGGCAACTGTCCTCACTATAGAATATGACCCGAACCGTAGCGCACGTATCGCGCTCGTACAGTACGAGGACAATGAGAAGAGATACATCATTGCTCCTAACGGACTTAAGGTAGGTCAGGTCATCGAGTCAGGTTCAGGCGTTGCTCCTGAGCTTGGTAACGCTCTCCCTCTTGGGGAAATTCCAGTCGGTACACTCGTACACAACATCGAGCTCCGTCCTGGCCAGGGTGGTGCAATGGCACGCTCTGCAGGTACTTACGCTCAGATTGCAGCTCGTGAAGGAAACCACGTTATTCTTCGTCTGCCTTCAGGTGAGACAAGAATGGTTCTCGTATCCTGCCGTGCTACAGTAGGTGTCGTATCGAATCCAGAACACAATTTGGAGTCTTATGGTAAAGCTGGTCGCAGCAGATGGCTCGGCAGACGTCCGCACAACCGTGGTGTCGTTATGAACCCGGTTGATCACCCGATGGGTGGTGGTGAAGGTCGTGCTTCCGGAGGTCATCCGAGATCTCGTAAGGGACTTCCTGCAAAGGGCTACAAGACACGTAATCCTAAGGCTACTTCAAACAAGTTCATCATTGAAAGAAGAAAGAAATAACAGGAATTAAACTTAAGAGATTATGAGTCGTTCATTAAGAAAAGGTCCATATATCCAGGAAGCTCTGGAAAAAAGAATTCTTGCTATGAATGAAGGCGGCAAGAAGAAAGAGGTCGTGAAGACCTGGTCACGCGCAAGCATGATCTCTCCTGACTTCGTAGGTCATACTATCGCCGTTCATAACGGGAATAAGTTCATTCCTGTATATGTAACCGAGAATATGGTAGGCCACAAGCTTGGAGAGTTCGCTCCAACTAGGACTTTCAGAGGCCATTCAGGTAACAATAAGTAAAATCGCTTAATTGATCAGAAATTATGGGAAAACGTAAAAGAGAAATGGCCGAAAGACTGAAAGAGATTAAGCGCCAGACTGCTATTGCGAAGGCAAATGACGTTCCGTCATCCCCTCGTAAGATGCGTCTCGTTGCAGACACTGTAAGAGGTGTGGAAGTTAACCACGCTCTGGATCTGCTCAAGTTCTCCAAGAAGGCTCCTTCAAAGGTTCTTGAGACTCTCCTTCGCAGTGCAATCGCTAACTGGGAGGCCAAAAACCAGGACAAAGCTAAAGAATTGGACAACGGTAACGTCATCGTCAAGACTATCATGGTCGATGAAGGTCGTACACTCAAGAGAATCCGTCCTTGCCCTCAGGGTAGAGCCGGCAGAATCCGCAAGCGTTCCAACCACGTTACTATTATCCTTGACGTAAAGAAACCATCAACAGTGGAGGACAATAAATAATATGGGACAGAAAACTAATCCTATCAGCAACAGAATCGGTATCACCCGTGGTTGGGTCTCTAACTGGTGTGGTGATAATTACGCTGAGAAAATCGCGGAAGACTACAAGATCCGCAAGTACCTCGTAAATCGTCTTGCCAATGCAAGCATTTCCAAGATTGTCATTGAGAGAACTCTCAAACTTATCACAGTGACGATCCAGGCTGCAAGACCAGGTGTCATCATCGGCAAGGGCGGCAGTGCAGTGGACAAACTTAAGGAGGAACTTAAGAAAGTCACAAGCAAAGAGGTTCAGATCAACATCTTCGAAGTCAGAAGACCGGAAGTTGACGCGAACATCGTTGCAGACAGCATCGCTCGTCAGATTGAGGGCCGTGTTTCATACAGAAGAGCTATCAAGCTTGCAGTTTCTACCGCAATGCGTGTAGGTGCTGAAGGTATCAAGGTTCAGATCAGCGGCCGTGTAGGCGGCGCCGAGATGGCAAGAAGCGAAATGTTCAAGGAAGGTCGTACACCGCTCCACACATTCCGTGCTGATATCGACTATGCTCTCGCAGTAGCTCACACCAAGGTAGGTGCTCTCGGTATCAAGGTATGGATTTGCAATGGTGAGGTTTACGGAAAGAAAGATCTTTCACCTAACGCAGGCCTCGCTTCAGCATCCGCTCAGCCTCAGGGACAGGGTCGCCAGTCCCGTGGAGACCGTGGTCCTCGTCGTGGTGGCAGAGGCCGTGGAGACAGAAAAGAGAACAAAAACTAAGTTTTTGTCCTATCAATAACGAATCCCGACAGGTTTAACTCCTGCCGGGATTTTTTCTTATCCCTAAAACCATTATCTTTGTTGACATTGGTTTTCTACAGACACTCCCGAGAAGTACTCGCGCAGCATTTTTCCCTGGGCGCGCCGCATTGCCCGATAGCATTTAGCTTCCATAATAGTTTACTTTTTTTGATAAACTTTTTTCAGGACGATACATGATGCGCACCGCGTAATTGATTGTGTATCAGCATATTAAGCATTTTCAGAGTTGCGAAAACCACAACTCTGATTTTGGTTAAATGCCTAATAAACAGCAACTTACAGGTTGCGCCCGCTGTATCAATGCCGGTAAACTTTTTTCAGTACGATGGTAAGCGTCTCCGCTGTTACGTATTGACGCGTTTTTAGTGGTCCCGTACTTTTGCCCATGGAAATATCAAGAACAGATTAACATGGGGAAAAAACTGGAACAACCTGCGAGTCGAGAAATCATGTAAGTTGTTGAGGCTCTGATGGTTGCGTAAAATGCAGAAGGCCAGGTCCTATGTTTTTTAGGGTAACCTGGCTTTGAGCGTTTGGTGTAATTCTTACCTGCTTCGGCAGGTTAGCGGCATTAGCTGTAATCGATCATTCCTATTTTATTCAATTCTAAACAAGTGTCTATTTTCAGAATATTATAAATGGTATCTAGTACATTCCAATCATCACTTTGGAAAGCGCCGAAATATGGTTTTATCACTTCATAGCATTTGTGGATTTGATCATCTTTAATTTCATCTTCATCAACTCTGCCTTTGATAAATCTTTTGAAGTCTTCTTCTGATGTCATATTCTTGATTATATATAAAAGAGTGTCGCCTTTCCCTATCGGCTTGAAATCATTGGATATGTCTTTATTATGATCAGAATCTGTTTTAGTCTTTACCGCACTGCGTTTAGGACTCTCCTCAGCGTATTTCTTAAAAAAGTACTTAAAGAATTCATCTCTTGAGATATATGCTCTTTGGTGAATTTCTGTATTGCTTGTGCTTTTTCTAAAATGTAAAAAAGCAATTGATTCTACAGAAGTGCAATACTTGAGAGCAATTTTTATGCTTCTTTCTATGCTGTCTTTTTTGATGCTGATAGCTTTGAGAAAAGAATCATTATCCATTATCTTGCTTAATGTCTCCAGTTCCTTGTCTGAATTCTTGACTAATCGTACAAAATCAATCTTCTCCAGATGCTCCTTAATAAAAGCGTAGATGGTATATGCTATATTATTCTCATGGCTGGGATTGCCTGATTTGTCCACTAAAATCCTGTCCTGAAGTTCAAACATTTTGGCGACCAGGAAAACAGGTTTAAAAAGAAGGTTGTCGTAGTCGTTCTGTAAAGACGAGTCCGGAATACTTTTGTTTGCGAAATGCTCAGCGGCAGTCTGGATTTCTAGATTATAGTTTCTGAAAAGCAATTTCTCTTCGTGCATTTTGCAATAAGTCTTCTCATCTGATGCGTCGATAGGTAATATGAAATCATCTGGAAGTACCAGAAGTTTCAGCATATTCGATTCTGATGGATATTTAAGTCGTATGCCTTTCTTCTTGTTTGTTGATGCTCTGAATTTTAACAGTGCGGCGCATGTGCAGGCGAGGTTTCTGTATAAATGACGAGGCAAGTCCTTTAATATGCCGATTTGTGCTTGAAGAGGAGCATTTTGGGTATGCTCTTCTGTCTTTTGTTGCGCGGTTAGCGTTTGTTTCGTGAATATACAGGAGAATATCGCGATTAAAATAGAGAATATCGAGATTGCCAATGCAAGAATACCATACGAATCCCAGTTGTCTTTATTGAAAATTCTATTCGTATCGTAAGCAATATTAGACAGGATGTTGTATTCTGAAGGATTTTCAGCTTGAGTACTGTCCGAACTGTCTTTGGCCTGTCCGCCTGAGATGTTTTCTTGTGAATCTTCTTGAGTGCTGTGCACTTCACTTAATTCGTTCAGAATGGTATCCCTCGAATAAGAAGGACTCTTTTGTGCAGAAGCAATGCTTGTATTCCAATTAGCGGAAATTGTCAATAGAAATGCAATCAGCAGGCTTCTTAGTACTTGTGCCTTTTTAGAAACGTACATATCTTTTAGTTTTAAGTGTATTATTTCGTGATTTTTCCGATTTCTCCAAATGGGTGAGTAGTTGCGAGTGTATTCTGCGTATAGCCGATTTCCTTCTCTATTGCGCATGCGAGCATATCTCCATATACTAAGCAAGCTGTTGTTGATGTCGTCGGTATCAGTCCGGTCATGTCGGCCTCTTCCCTAATGTCAATCGCAACATAGATGTCTGACAGGCTCTTTATTTTGGAATCAGTTGCACAGGTGATCGAGATGACGCGTATGTTGGGCTTTACTCTTTTCAGATGAGCAATACTATCAACCAACTCGGATGTGTTTCCTGATTTCGATATGCAGAATATGATGTCGTCAGCTCGCACTGCTCCGGTATTCCCGTGTCCAAGATGCGTGCAGTCCTGATAGAATGCGCGTATCCCTATACATGCCAATGTTCCTGATATTTTCTCGGAGATGTTCCCGCTTTTGCCGATGCCGCAGAAAATGACATTACCTGTGCAGCCAAGAATGTTTCTGACAATGTCTGTAAAGGTATCATTCACCAAAGCCGACAATGATTTCAGACTACTTAACTCTTTGGATAAACATTCCAATGCAATGCTTTTCATAATTTAGTTCAATTCAGTTAAGTATTTTTCCAAATCGTTCAGTTCGAGGCTGTTAGCTCCGTCTGAAAGTGCTTCTTCAGGCTTAGGGTGCACTTCGAAAAAGAATCCGTCTGCAGAAAATGCTTTTGCTGCCAAAGCAAATGGAAGAATATATTGCCTGTCTCCTCCAGATTTGCCATTGTTTGCATTTGGCCTTTGGACACAATGTGTGCAGTCCATAATTACTCTATCAGCAAATTCTTTCATGATGCTGATATTTCTGAAATCCACGATCAGATTATTGTAACCGAAAGAATTTCCGCGCTCGGTCAGCCACACTTCTCTGCAGCCGAAATGTCTTGCTTTCTCTGCAGCGAATTTCATATCATCACCAGACATGAATTGCCCCTTCTTTATATTTACGATTTTACCGGTTTCTGAAGCTGCTCTTATCAAGTCGGTTTGCCTGCATAGAAATGCAGGTATCTGAATAACATCGGCCACTTCAGCAATCTTGTCCGCCTGCCAAGTTTCATGAATGTCTGTTGTGATATTTAAACCTAAAGATTTTTTAATGTCGGATAGGATTTCAAGTCCGGCTTCGATTCCGGGGCCCCGATATGACTGAAAAGACGTCCGGTTTGCTTTATCAAATGATGCCTTGAAAATGATATTTGTTTTTAGAGTGGCGTTTAATCTTTTGATCTCGTTGGCTATTGTCTGGCACTGTTCTTCAGTTTCGATCACGCATGGGCCTGCGATGTATAGAGGAGTCATAGTTTTTTCGTTTTAATGTTATGCGTAATAATGTGTTTTTACGTTACTTGAGCAAAAGTACTAAAAATAATCTATAATATGCGCCTTTCATATCGAAACGTTTCAAACTTTGATGATGCGCACCGCGTAATTGGTTGTGCGTCAACATGTTAAGCATTTTCAGAGTTGCGAAAACCACAACTCTGATTTCGGTTAAATGCTTGATAAACAGTAACTTGCATGTTGCGCGCGTCGGTCAATGCCGGTAAACTTTTTTCAGTACGATGGTAAGCGTCTCCGCAGTTACGTCTTGGCGCGTTTTTAGCGGTACCGTACTTTTGCCCATCGAAATGTCAAGAACAGATTAACATGGGAAATAAAGAAACTGGAACAACTTGCGAGTAGAGAAATCGTGTAAGCTGTTGAGCCTCTGATAGTTGCGTGAAATGCAGAAAGCCAGGTCCTATGTTTTTTAGGGTAACCTGGCTTTGAGTGTTTGATATAATCGCTTGATTGATAGCTATTTGCCAAGATGCATGACATTCAGGTTGTTCCAAAATGCGCCCATGTTGAGCGGAGGCATCCTGCGTGTGAGCGTTCGCTATCGGTATTCGCTATCGGTAGTTGATGGCGACGGAGTAGATCGTGACGGACGGGCCGATCATGGTGTAGTCGCTTTTGCAGGTGACCGTGTTGCCTGACGGGGCGAGACTGCCGTTGCCGGACATGGCTAACTTGGTGCACTCGTCGCCGTTTGAGATAATGGTCTCGTTATTCGCTGCGACCTCAAAGACAGTTTTCCTTTCGCCAAAAAAGATATAAGCATTAGCCAGACTGTGATTGGTGTTTACAGTCACATCCAGTTTCTCAGGGATGTGGAAAGCCGGGGATGTTATGGATGGAGCATTAATAATCCCTGACAGGGCCACGTTGTCTGCACTGAATGTAACTTGATTAAGGCCCCACGCATAATTGCTCTTCCACGGATTGTTCCCATTGTTCTTCGGCGGCGCTGCAACGTATGGCAGGCCGGTGATGTGGCGCGTGATGGTTTTGGTGGCAGTGTATTCGTTGCCTTCCACGTCCTTGTACCTCACTGTGGCGGTGATGTCTTTCTGGCCCCACGAATTGTGGCCCGGAGTCGCGTTCACCACGATTGGCGTCCCCGCCTCCTTCCGTGAAGATCCTGCTTCAGAGCTGACATATTCCTTGCCGTCAACAATCAGTGTGAAGGACTCGAATGTCAGGAGTCTGGACGGAATCCCCGTTGATGTCATGGTGTAAGACGCTGAGCCTGAGCCCATCCAGTCGTTGGAAATGCTGTTGGCTTTGGCTACATCCTTTGCGGAGATGCCCTCGATGCCCTCGTTCGCGGCATAGTAACTGTATGAAGTCGGGAAACCTGAGATGTTCACGTCAAACTGCACATCCGCAGGCACAAATTCATTGACAGAGACCCTGGTGTTCTGGCTGATGACGCTGCCGGAAGCGTAGCTCTTGAACATTGACCTGGCCTCGCTGTCGGAGAATTTCAAGTAGAAACCACCCTCGAGACCGTCAGGAACATTGACAAAAGTCGTGAAGCCGTTGGCGGCGGACACGTTCAGTCCGGTAACCGAGGCATTGCCGGAAAACGTCTTGCCGTCGAAACCGGAGACAGGGCTCTTGGCGTGGAAATCGACAGTCGCGTCGAAACCGGTGGTGATGGCTATGGCACGGACGCCAGCAGGCGCGCTGAACTCAGCATTGAGAAGAATCCTGCCGTCGGAGTCCCTTGAGAACTGCTCATCGTGGGCGGAGAGCCATGGCTTGCCGTTCTGCGTGAATCCGTCGCAGTTGTAGGACAGATCGATGGTCGCGTCATCGCTGACCGGTTCGCTGAAAGTCCCGGAGAAAGTGCCCGGCGCATCGGCCGTGTTGCTCAGCGTGGCAGTGCTTCCGTTCGAAGCCTTTGCGAAAATCCGGTCGCCCGGCTCGAATACATAGGAGTTCCCGTCAATGCCGACCTTACTACTTGTAACAGTGAGAGTTACCGAATCGCCGAGAGGCTTGTTCGGGACGATAATTTCCGCTTTGTTGCAGGAAATGGCGGCAGCCAAAATGGCCGCGAAGGTCAATATCTTCCTCATCCCTAGTCCTCCTCTTCCAAAAGACCGAAAGCTTCACTTGGTGAAAAAACGAAAGAATTCTGATGAACGTCTTTCGACTGGCAGAATGATGCTTCTGCGAAAACCTCCACGACAGAAATTGCCGGAGATTGGTAAATGGTTCGTTTCATATTCAACTGATTATATATACTATTACAGCGCAGCGGAACACTTTTCGCTACACCTTCCGCAAACAGAATGCGGATCTTTGCGTGTCTTTCCGATCCAGCTCCTTTTCATCAGCCGTGCATACCCGCTGCACTACCTCTTCAGAAAGTAACCTATCCCAGAAAAACCCATAAAGTTCAACTACAGAATCTTTTTCTTGGACACAGTCGGCACGAACTGCTTCAGATAGAACGGCTCGAAATACGCCACATCCTCGGTTTTGCCCTCAGACAGCAGCCTCGATCCCGGAACCAGCATTGACTCAGCCTTCGGACAAGCCTGGACGAAGTGCGCATTCGGAGACAGGATAGTTTCCCTGCATTTGTCCGCACCGTCGCCGATGAACAGGACCGGACCCTCGCTCAGAATATCGGCAAAGCTTTCTGAGTCAATGATTTTCGGCTCAGTTTCGCTCGCCTGGCTGCCATCAGCATTGAAAACGGCAGTATAGACCTCCATTCTTCTCGCATCTATCATCGGGACAATGTACTTGCACCCTTCAGGAAGAAGACCTTCCCCGATAGCCTGCCAGACGAGAGTGTCCAGTGAGCCTAAGGCGACCAAAGGAATGCCCGCGCCGAAGCACAGGCCCTTGGCAGTAGATACACCCACACGGAGACCGGTATATGACCCGGGACCCTTGCTTACACATACGGCATCGCAGTCCTTCACTCTCAGGCCTCTTTCATCGAGCATCTCCTTGATGAACGGAGCTGTGAGCGATGCGTGCTTGCGCTCAGCGTTTTCCCTGACGGAGACTATCTTGCCGTCCTCAGAAAGGGCGGTGGAACACAATGCAGTAGATGTTTCTATAAATAATATACGTGACATATTTTCTAATTCTTGAAAAGAAGTTCTTTAAAATACGGGAAAACTCCATACGCGAACCTCTTCATCGGCGCGTATATGACGGAATTCTCCATAACCGACTCAGAGACAATATGAAACGAGGAGTTTATCGTATTGAAAAGTATAATTACTATTCCTATGATCAATGAAACTTTTATCAATGCGAACAACGCGCCGAGCAGCCTGTCCAGCCATCCGAGCATCACGAACTTGATGCTGGCCTTGATGACCTTGCCGAGAAGCCGCAGCAGCAGAATGACCACGACAATCATCAGGACGAAGACAATCACGTACAGGACCTTCTCGGAAATCTGGAGATGCGGCTGGAGCATGGAGCAGACAAGCTGCGAGAACTTGAACGCTGCCCAGGTACCGGCAATGATGGACACCAATGCGATGATCTGCTCCGTGAAACCCCTGACTAGACCTTCGATCAGAGCGGCGGAGAGACAGATAATCAATATGATATCCAATGTGTTCATACCTATTATATTATATATTTTTTCTTCTTAATTAAAAATTCCTATCTTTGCAGACTACAAAATTATATAAAAAACTATGACATTCAAAGAATACAAGGGCTTGAATCTGGTAACTGTCGGCAGTGAAGTGCTGGACAGGTGGAAGAAACATAATGCGTTTGAGAAATCACTCGAACTTAGAGAAGGCGCTCCGGAGTTCATTTTCTTCGAGGGACCTCCTTCTGCAAACGGAATGCCTGGTATTCACCATGTTATGGCGCGTTCCATCAAGGATGCCATCTGCAGGTACAAGACCCAGAGCGGCTTCAAGGTAAACCGTCGTGCAGGCTGGGATACCCATGGACTGCCTGTGGAGATCGGTGTGGAGAAGAAACTCGGAATCCACAAGGATGACATCGGAAAGAAGATATCGGTAGAAGAATACAATGATACTTGCCGTCACGAGGTGATGAAATACACTCGTGAGTGGGTGAACATGACCGAGCGCATCGGTTACTGGGTGGATATGAACGACCCGTACATCACCTATGACAACCGCTACATCGAGACATTGTGGTATCTTCTCCGCAAGATATATGACAAGGGACTCCTGTACAAGGGATTCTCCATACAGCCGTATTCTCCGTCCGACGGAACAGGACTCAGCTCACACGAACTGAACCAGCCTGGATGCTATAAGGACGTTACGGATACCACAGCCACTGTACAGTTCGAAGTCATCAAGGACGCCAAGTCACAGCCGCTCTTCGGACTGGAGACACTTCCTGTATATTTCCTGGCATGGACCACCACACCTTGGACATTGCCTTCAAACACAGCACTTTGCGTCGGCCCTGACATTGACTATGTCAGAGTGAAGTCCTTCAACCCGTACACCGGTGCGGAGGCTATCTACATCGTAGCCAAGGCATTGGTCTCAGACTGGTTCAATCCTAAGGCTGCGGAACTCTCCCTCGACGACTACAAGCAGGGAGACAAACTGATTCCGTTCAAGGTCCTCGAAGGAACATTCAAGGGTTCAGAGCTCGCAGGCGTAAGATATCACCAGCTGATTCCTTGGTTCAAGCCGCTTGAAGGCGACGCGTTCAGGGTAATCACCGGCGACTACGTCTCCACGGACGAAGGCACGACAGGTATTGTCCACATTGCCCCGACATTCGGTGCAGACGACAAGAAAGTCGCAGCTGCAGCAGGCATTGCCCCGATGATGGTGCTGGACAGAAACTGCAATCCTCAGCCTCAGGTCGATCACGACGGAAGATTCTATCCGCTGGAAGACCTTGACCCTGAATATGTTAAGACGCACGTTTCACCGGAATATAAAGAATACGCCGGCCGCTACGTGAAAAACGCATTTGACGACTCCCTTCCGAAAGATGCGCCTACACTGGACATCGACCTGTGCATGATGATGAAGATGGACGGAAGAGCGTTCAAGATACAGAAACACGTCCACAGCTACCCTCACAGCTGGAGAACCGACAAGCCGGTGCTCTACTATCCGTTGGATGCGTGGTTCATCAAGACTACGGCCGTGAAGGAGCAGATGGTGGCATTGAACAAGACCATCGTCTGGAAACCGGAATCTACCGGCACAGGACGTTTCGGACAGTGGCTGGAGAATATCCAGGACTGGAACCTCTCCAGAAGCCGTTTCTGGGGAACTCCGCTTCCTATCTGGCGTACAGAGGACGGTAAGGAAGAGAAGTGCATCGGAAGCCTGAAAGAGTTCTACGCAGAAATCGAGAAGGCTGTCGCTGCCGGTGTAATGTCGTCCAACCCGTTGAAGGACAGAGGCTTCGATCCGGAAGACATGAGCAAGGAGAACTACGACAAGATCGACCTCCACAGACCTTATGTGGACAATGTCTTCCTCGTATCTGATTCAGGCAAGAAGATGGTACGCGAAAGCGACCTTATCGACGTATGGTTCGATTCAGGTTCAATGCCATATGCACAGGAAGGCCTCCGCGCCTTGGGCGACAAGAAGTTCGGCTGCACCGCAGACTTCATTGCGGAAGGCGTTGACCAGACACGTGGCTGGTTCTACACCCTGCATGCAATTCATACCATGGTAAGCGGTACACCTGCATTCAAGCGCGTCATCTCCAACGGTCTTGTCCTCGACAAGAACGGCGACAAGATGAGCAAGCGCCTCGGCAATGCCGTGAACCCGTTCGAGCAGCTCGACAAATTCGGCCCGGACGCACTCAGATGGTATATGCTTACCAATGCCCAGCCATGGGACAACCTCCGTTACGATGAAGACGGCGTGGATGAAGTCAGAAGAAAATTCTTCGGCACGCTCTACAATACATATTCATTCTTCGCGCTTTATGCCAATGTGGACAACTTCGATCCTAAGGCTCCGGCAGTTCCGTACAGCCGCAGACCGGAAATCGACAGGTGGATAATCTCCCTCCTCAATACATTGATAAAAGACGTGAAGGCTGCTTACGAGGACTACGACGTGACTTCCGCAGGAAGAATGATACAGGATTTCGTATGCGACCATCTGAGCAACTGGTACGTGCGTCTGAACAGAAAACGCTTCTGGGGAAGTGCTGACAATGAGGACAAACTCGCTGCATATCAGACACTTTACGAAGTGCTCAAGACCGTAGCCGTGCTCGGAGCACCGATAGCGCCGTTCTACATGGACCAGCTCTACCTCGACCTGGTTCCGGACGGAGAAGAGTCAGTGCACTATGTGCTGATGCCGGACTGCGACGAAACCGTCATTGACAAGGACCTCGAAGAGAGGATGGAACTCGCTCAGAGAGCATCGTCAATGGTGCTTGCGCTCCGCAGGAAGGTCAATATCAAGGTTCGTCAGCCGCTCAGCAAACTCGTGATCCCTGTCATTTCAGACAAGGTCCGCGAGCAGCTCGAGAAGGTCAAGGCCCTGCTTTTGGGTGAGGTCAATGTCAAGGATGCGGAATTCATTTCCGACACGACAGGCATCATCACCAAGAAGATCAAACCTAACTTCAAGACGCTCGGAAAAGTTTACGGCAAGAGAATGAAAGAGATTGCCGCTGCTTTCGCCGACATACCGCAGCAGGAGATCAATGCCATACAGAACGCTGAGGCTCAGTCTGTTGCATATACATTGAAACTCGAAGGAGGTGACGTGGAGCTGAATCCTGGAGACTACATGATCTCGTCAGAGGACATGCCGGGATGGCTCGTGGCATCAGAAGGCCCGCTCACATTGGCCCTCGACATCGAAGTAAGCCCTGAACTGAAGAACGAAGGCGTGGCGCGCGAACTCGTGAACAGAATCCAGAACATCCGCAAGGACAGCGGTTTCGACGTTACCGACAAGGTAGATGTAGTCATTTACGCGGACGGCGACGACGCTGCAGAGATAGAATCCTCTTTAAAAACATATAAAGAATACGTTTCCGCACAGACATTGTCATTGTCAGTCACATTGGCCGGAAAGGGCGAGGCGACTGGTAAGGCAACAGAAGTGGAGTGGAACGAGAATACAATAATGATTGCGGTAACACGCAGATAACACTTACGCTTATGGAAGAAAATAAAGCAAACCTCGAGCCTGTAGAAAAGACCCGTTACAGTGATGAAGAACTTGAGGAGTTCAAGAAGATCATATTGGAGATGCTCGACAAGGCCAAGAAAGAGTACAATACTCTCAGGTATGTCGTGATGCACAACGGTACAAATGACATCGAGGATACCACCCCTTCATTCAAGACTGTAGAAGACGACGGCGCAATGCAGCTTTCACGTGAAGAGGCAAGCCAGTTGGCTCAGAGGCAGTACAAGTTCATACAGAACCTTGAGGCTGCGCTCGTGCGTATCGAGAACAAGTCTTACGGTATCTGCCGCGTGACTGGAAAGCTCATCCCTAAGGAGCGTCTCCGTCTGGTACCTCACGCAACCCTTACAGTAGAAGCGAAGGAAAAACTCAATAATGGCGGAAAATAGATTCAGGATTTCCAAAGGCAGGTGGCTGCTGATTCTAGGAATTCTTCTCGTGGTAGTGGACCAGGTGATAAAACTGCTGGTCAAGTCCAATATGACTTTGGGCGAGCATTTCAGCGTTTTCGGAAACTGGTTCCAGATTCTCTTCATAGAAAATGAGGGAATGGCATTCGGGATGAAGTTCGGCGGGATGGTAGGCAAATTCGTGCTGACCGCGTTCCGCGTGGCTCTCTTCGGATTCCTTTGCTGGTGGATAACCCGCCTCGTGCGGCGTGGACGGCCGGCTGAAATCGATGCTGACGGGAAGGTCCTCAAGTATGCCCCTGTGCCTACTGGAGTCCTTGTCGGCCTGACATTGATTACAGCGGGCGCCCTGGGCAACATCGTGGACTGTCTGCTTTACGGCCAGATTTTCTCTGCTTCGACACCATACGAGGTGGCGCAGTTCGGAGGAAGTTATGCGCCAGTGATGTTCGGCAAAGTGGTGGACATGTTCTATTTCCCGCTCATCGACACGACCTGGCCGACATGGATGCCTTTCATAGGAGGACATCCGTTCCGCTTCTTCGAGCCGGTATTCAACTTCGCGGACAGTTGCGTCACCGTAGGTGCTTTCTATTTGGTACTGTTCCAATATAAATTTTTTACGGCTGAACCGGAGAAAAAATAGGGTTTTCCGGAGGAAAAGGAGCAGGATAATGTAAGAAATCCGACATTTCCTGTCGTAAAAGGAATAAAATAACGTTTTAGGCTAAAAATCGGCTGCTCAGGCAGTCGATTTTTATTTTTTATTCACTTATGAAAACAAACATTAAAACGTTACGTTTCTTCAAATTTTAACCTAAAATAGTTTGTTTTGTTTATGAAATTTTAGTTAAAACGGTATAAATTACTATCAATTATGCGAATCTAATCTGCTTATATATTGTTTTTTTTGAATTTAATCTTGATATTTGCGTAAACGCCCTTTCCGAAAAGGGCAGTTCAAGAGTGCTTGGAAAAACTTGAACTAAAGAATATCAATATATGTTAAACTAATGTAAATGCTTATGAAAAAGATTTGTCTTCTTTTCACGGCAGTCCTGTTTCTGGGGATTTCTTCTGCATTGAATGCGCAGAATCTGACCGTTTCAGGATTCGTCACAGATGCGAGCTCCGGCGAAGGAGTCCCTTATGCATCTGTCCAGCTTAAGGGCAGTACGAAAGTCTATACGATGACTGACGCCAACGGAGCATATTCCATTTCAGTGCCGGGGAGTGCATCCCTCACGGTATCATGTTTAGGTTATGCGACAGCAGAGATACTCGTGGACGGCAGAACAGCATTGGACATTAGACTCGATCCGGACAAGAACGTCCTCGACGATGTAGTCGTTGTGGCTTACGGAACAGTCCGCAGAGAGGCTAATACCGGTTCTGTTTCATCAGTCAAGAATTCGGAGCTCGCAGAAGTGCCTGCCACATCCGTTGATAAAATGCTTTCAGGAAAAATGGCCGGTGTGACCATCACATCCGGTTCAGGACAGCCTGGTTCCACCTCTTCGATCCGTGTGCGCGGTACCTCTTCCATCAATGCAGGTAACGAGCCTCTGTGGGTTGTCGATGGTATTCCGGTGAATTCATTGGACTTCCGTCAGCTCTCAAATACCGGTGTGGGCGGAGGTTCATCATCCACCTTCCTTAACCCTAACGACATCGAGTCCATCACAGTCCTCAAGGACGCTGCTGCGGCATCAGTTTACGGTTCCCGTGCAGCGAACGGAGTCATTCTCGTCACCACCAAGAGCGGAAAGGCAGGAAAGGCAAGATTTACCGCAAGAGCCAAATACGGTGCTCAGCAGCTTATCAATGACAATAATGTAAGACCTCTTACCGGTTCTGAACTTATTGCCTATCGTCGTGACTGCGCCATCAATGCAGGTTACAATCCTGATGATCCTACTTCTCAGTACTATTATCCTCAGTCACTCCTTGCCAACGGCACTACCAACTGGTACAAGGAACTGACCAGAGTCGGAACTCTCCAGGAGTATGAGATCAATGCTACCGGCGGAACCGACAAGGCTTCCTATTATTCCTCAGTTTCATACCACAAGAACGAGGGTGTGTTCTATGGCGTGGATTATGAGAGACTTACCGCCAGAGTCAATGCCGACATGAGGCTTACCAGAACTCTCAAGACCGGAGCGAAATTCAACTTGAGCTATGCAAACTCCAATTCCGGCCAGATGGGTGACCTCTATTACTCGAACCCTACAGTGGCGATGTGGTCCATCTTGCCGTGGACTCCATTCCGCAACGAGGACGGAAGTTTCAATGTGAATATTACTGAGAACTCAGATACCAACCCACGTGCGATAGCCGAGTATGATACATACAATGACAAGGACTACCATCTTCAGGGCAGCATGTATCTCGAGTGGAAACCTATCAGACAGCTCACCTTCAAGACAAACAACGGACTTGAGTTCGTATATGTGGATTCCCGCCAGTATTGGGCCCCGGAGACAAATAAAGGTTCAGCTACCTTATTTTCTTATTGGAGCAAGGACATCCGATATACTACATCCAACACCATCACATTTGAAGACAAGTACGGCGACCATTCTGTAAGAGTGCTTGCAGGACAGGAAGCTATGCGTGACAAAATGGACCTGTTGGGCTTGAGCTCACCTAAGGTGAATCCTTTGATTCCATATCCTACCACATCTCCTGCTGCAGACGACCAGGGAGATTACAATCTCATGGATGAATCACTTCTCTCTTTCTTCGGAGTATTTGATTACAACTATCTGAACAGATATTACCTGCAGGCTTCAGTCCGTGCAGACGGCAGTTCACTGTTCGGCTCCAACAACAAATGGGGTGTGTTCTGGTCAGTCGGCGGTTCTTGGAACGTAAGCAAAGAGAACTGGATGAAGTGGAGCAGACAGTGGCTCAGCGCATTGAAGATCCGCGCATCCTATGGAGTGAACGGTAACAACAATATCACTCCATACAAGGCCTATGGACTTTATGGTACTACTCAGTACAACGGTATTACCGGTATGGTTCCTTCCAGCCCTGAAAACCCTAACCTTTCTTGGGAAAAGAACGCCACATACAATATCGGTGTAGATTTCGGTTTCTTCGATGACAGACTCACCGGTAGCTTGGATTACTATTTCAGAAAGACCAAGGATATGCTTCTCTCCAAGCAGGTTCCTTACACCACAGGTTTCGGCAGTAACTTCATGAACGTAGGAGCTATCAGAAACAAGGGTATCGAGTTCCAGTTGGAGGGTGTGATTCTCCGCAACAATGACTGGTACTGGACAGCCGGCTTCAATATCGCGCTCAACCGCTCTCTCGTGCTCGACCTTGCAGGTTCAGAGTATTTGACCGTAGCTGATTCAAGAGCACACGGTAATGACAGTACACCTATCCGTATAGCTCCTGGACGCAGGCTCTTTACCTATTACCTGAGAGACTGGTACGGTGTGAATCCATCAAATGGCGACCCTATCTGGTATGACAAGGATGGTAATCTCACATCCGATTCAGCGAAGGCCCGTTATATCTATGCAGGTACGCCTGAACCTAAAGCAACAGGTGGTTTCAACACGAGCATTTCTTGGAAAGGCATCACCCTTTCTGGATATTTCGAGTTCGTGGCCGGCAGCAAAGTGCTAAGCAGGTTTAACCAAGACACGGACGGTGCCGATATGACCACCAACGTATCCACACTTTCACTCAACTACTGGAAAAAGCCGGGAGATACAGGCGTGCAGCCAAAACCGGTAGCAGGCGCTCCTAAGAAGCCATACGTATATTCTACGAGGATGCTTCAGAATGGAAGTTATTTGAGAATCAAGGACGTATCCCTCTCGTACAGCCTGCCTGAGCGTATCCTGAAGCCTATCAAGATGTCTGGCGTGAGACTCTATGTCAGCGCGCTGAATCCTTACACGTTCCATCACGTAAGAGCTCTTGACCCGGAACTTGGTCCTATCGGATATTCTATGGGAGCATCCCACTCTATGGTCAAGTCTTTCGTAGGCGGTATAGAAGTTTCATTCTGATAAAAGAACGAAGATTATGAAAAGAACAATTTTATATATTTGCGGTATAGCGTCGCTTCTCGGTGCCGTAAGTTGCCAGGATTTTCTCACAAGAGATCCTAAGCTTTCGCAGAGTACGGAGATAACATTGTCCACATACGATGGACTCAATGACGCGACGTTCGGAGCTTATTCAGCTCTCGCTTCGACAAGCTGGTACGGACAGCAGTGGATCGTGGATGCTGAAATGCGTTCCGGAAACGGCAAAAAGTCTGATTTCAAGAACTCCGGAAGATGTGTCATCCCTTATATCTGGAATTATACAGAGACCAGTACTTCTCCGATGTGGGCCGTATGCTACCAGGTCGTATCTAGGGCTAACAATGTGATTGACAATCTCGAAGGCAAAGAGTCAAGCACTGTTACAACTCAGGACTTGAACAATCTGAAAGCCGAGTGTCTCTTCATAAGGGCGTTCTCGTATTTCTGCAATGTCCTTACTTATGGCCAGCCATATACTTATTGCGTGAAAAGCGATAAGGAAAGCCTCGGTGTCCCTTACGTGGAACATACTGATCCTGCAGGACTTCCTGCACGTGAAACTGTGATCTCAAACTATGAGAAGATCGTCCGCGATCTGCTTGAGGCAGAGAGCCTAATCGACCCTGAATATACACGTGCGACTGTTGCCGATCCAGCTGCTGTCGTCAGTGTATATGCTATCCAGGCATTGCTCTCCAGAGTTTACCTCTACATGGGTGAGTGGCAGAAAGCTGCAGACTATGCTTCCAAGGTTATCGTAAGCGGCAAGTTCTCCCTTTGGAATGCAGAGCAGTACAAGACCGTATGGGGCGCAGAAAAAGGCTCTGGTGAGGTCATCTTCGAAGTTTACGGGAAGCGTACGAACGCCGCATGGGGCAGCTGGGAAGACCTTTCTTACCTTACAAGCCCTGAGGGCTCCGGTGATGCGCAGGCAGCTGACCCTCTTATCAAAATCTATGAGGAAGGTGATGTCCGTCTGGCACTTTACCGCACAGATGCAGATAATAAGTCCGGAATCAAATGGACAGGCAAATATCCTGGAAAGGGTGACAACACACCTGACTGCAACAACATAATCGTTCTCCGTCTTTCTGAGATGTATCTGAACAGAGCTGAGGCCATTATGCGTGGAGCGACTGTTCCTGGGACCACCGCCGTAAATGACATCAATGCTGTGGCTACCCTCAGAGGAGCATCTGCTTATGGTTCAGTAGGTCAGACCGATATTGCCAAAGAGCGCCGTAGAGAGCTCGCTTGGGAAGGCCATTACATCTACGATCTCGCTCGTTGGGGCCAGGGAGTATCCCGCTCAGCAGATGATTATCCTCTTTGCTCAGCCAATCTCGATGTTCCGTTCCCTGACAAGAAATGGGCACTTCCTCTTCCTAAGAGAGAGCTTGATTTGAATAAGAACCTTGTACAAAATCCTCTTTAGCGTATTGTTATGAAAAGTTTATATACATATATTGGAGCAGTTCTCGCGGCAGCGTCCATCCTTGCTTCCTGCGATAAGAACGAGCCATCCAAATTCAATGACAAAGATGCCTTCGTGGCATTTGACAAGACTTCCTTGACACTTTCAGAGGGTTCTGAAGATGTGCTTAAGATTCCTGTGACCTTGGCCTCTGTTGCCGGACTGGAGGAAACCATCAAATTTGAGGTCAAGGAACCTGAAAAGAAAGCTGCAAAGCAGGGCGTGAACTTCGAACTTCTCACCAAGTCAGGTACTCTTTCTTTCAATGCGGAAAACCGCACCCGATATATCGAAGTGAAGGCTATTCCTGATGGGGAATATACCGGGGACTTGCAGTTCACTATAGTTATCAACGGAACAGAGTCGATTAAGACTGGTTCTGAAAACACTTGTACAGTGACAGTGTCTGACATTGATCACCCTCTCGGCTTCATGCTCGGAGAATATACCGCTACGGGCGTCAACTACTGGGATGGACCTTGTACCTGGACGATGACATTCTTCAAGGATGCTGATGACGACCATAAGGTGTGGATAGACAACTTGTTCCAGAATGACAGTTTTGCCGGAGCGGATACGCGCTATTACGGAATTGTCAATGAAGATCTTACCTCATTGAACATTCCTTTCGGTCAGGAGTCTGAATACAAGTATTCGAATGGTAACCCTATTACTCTTCTTGGCTTCGATGGAGAAAACGGATATGAAACCGGTTCGGTAGATGTTGCGATTGTTCGTGACGGAGACAAGGTCTCTCTTGATTTCGGTACCGAGTGGGGTGTCTGGGTAGTGATTGAAGGAGCAGGAAACTTGAATATCGTCAGTCCTGGTATTAAGGCCGTTAAAAAATAAAACCGACTAAGATATGAAAAAGATATTATATTCATTGTTGGCGCTTGCAGCAACTGTTGCTGCCTGCACGGACTTTGCGGAGGATGAAAAGATAGATTTCGCCGCAACCGACGCGCCTGTAGTGGCTGCGACAGTAGTGGATGACAATACTGTAAGCGTGTCAGTCACCCCGAAAGAGGGTAATGTCTATTACTCTTATGTTCTCATTGCAGGACCGGCAAAAGCACTTAAAGCCGAGACCGTCCTTAAAGGAGGCTATGAAAGCGATGCTGTTGCAAATGAAAAGAAGGAGCCTGTAGCGGCTGTCCTCAAGGCATCCGAGACCAAGTCTGTAAGTTTTCAGGTAGGAGGATTGAAGTCAAATACTGCATATACCCTGTATGCAGTGGCTTCCAACTCTCAGGGCGTGGTAAGTAAATTGGCTACATCGACAGCTGTCACCACTGATGGTACAGCACCTGTTCTGAAGAAGTATGATTTCCAGTCCACTGCGACCAATCTTGATTACGTGCTGGAGTTCGATGATCCTATCGCGTTTACCGGAAAAGGCACAGTTACGGCTCATTATTATGCCAGAAATTCCAAAGCCGGAGCAGACGGCAATCTCGTGGAATACAAGAAAGCAGTGGTTCCTGCCGACAGCCTCGTCATTTCCGGCAAAAACCTTTACGTCAGCCTTGACGCTGCTGAAGCCATTCCGGGAGCAATTGTAGCCATCTCTTACACTGAGGGCCTCGTGGCCAATCTCGTAGGTGGCAGAGCAGAAGCGTTTACTGATGTGACAGTCAGCTCCAAACTTGAATCTGAAGGCCTTGTGGCATCTTATAAGACTCAGCCTTTTGCACTTGGTCTGACTGAAGATGAGCCTAAGGAGGGAAGCGGAATAGAAGGTGGAGAGGAAGAAGAGCCTAAGGTTACATTCTTCAGCAACTGGGAAGAGCTTGATATGGTTACATATTCATACAACAAGTACCCTCTCGCAGGTGTGCTCAAGGCTGCCAAACTCTCTATTGAGACAGAAGACGCGAACGGCAGGGTAGTAGCTTATACCGGTCAGCAGCTCAAGATCGCGGCTGCCAATAAGCTGAGCGTGAAGATTGACGAGGATCCTGGATTCGGCTCTTATGTGTCATACAAGATTGCTGCCGGCTCTATAGTCGATATCTTCGGAAACACCAACTCTGAATTCACAGCCGAGAAACTGTATTTCTGCTCTTATGGTTATAAACTTGCCGACGTGCTCGGAACATATACCGTTACCGGCGTGGCTATCAAGTATGGAGTGCCTGTTTCTTACAAACTCGTGATTGCAGAGACGGACGACGCTGAGAAAGGCGATCTGCTGATAACAAATTTCCTCGGCTTTGAAGGAAAACTCTATGTGGATTTCGATCCTGACAACGGTACTGTGAAAATCTACGAGGGTGACACGTTTAATGATAAAAACCTTGTTTCCTTCAATGGTGAGGGCAATCAGCTCTTCAGCATACCTTCACCGGGAGTGCTGACATCTGATGCGTATGTCATTGTCCTGACTTATGAAGGAAAGGATGTTACAGGATTCGCTACGGATGAAAATGGTTTAGATGTTGCAGTTGCGAATTTCAGGGCAACCAGGAATTAACGATAACTGAACACTTGATTTATGGGGAGACGTTTCTTAGGAGATGTCTCCCTATTTCTGTGAGCGCCAACGGATTCCCCATCGAAAAAAACAAATGAATATCATGTCCGGATTCTTGCAAAACTCGAGCAAAAATGCGTATATTTAGAAGTTTTAAAGAATACTAAAAGCGATTGAGTATGAAAAAGTTGATATTGACATTGTCTTGCCTGCTCTGGGTGGTGGCTGCGCTGTCCGCACAGGAGCCTACGACTACATATCCGTACCTGTATCCGCAGTTTACTGACGGCACTGTCGTGCTGGACGGCGGCAAGGAAGAAGCACGCAAGCTGAACATCCATCTGAGGGCGGACAAACTCCATTATGTCGATGGCGGCATCATCAAGGAAGCCTTCCTGAAGGATGTCAATGCCGTGAAAATCGGAAATGACGTGTTTGTCCCAGTCTATGGAAGCATGATGAAAGTAGTGGCCAAGAATGACAACGGCATGGTCGTGGTCGAAATACTTGGAGATTTCGAGGCCTCACGTGAGGCGACCGGCGCTTACGGCACGTCATCCACCTCATCCGCCACGATGAAACTTACATCCGTGCAGACCGATGCCCAGGTGAACCAGAATTATATGAATATTCTCAATGAGAAAGACCATGGAGTCCCGCTCCGGACGGTCAGCACATATTATATCTTCACTCAGAAGCTGAAAGTGAAGGCGGCCGAGAAGGATGTCAGGGAAGCACTTCCTGCTGACAAGGCTGACGGCTGGAAAACCTTCCTCAAAACACATAAAATCAAGTGGAAAAATCCTCAGAGCGTCCTGTCAGTTGTGGACTATCTTTCTGAGTAACCAAGTATGATTCAGTACCTTATGAAAAAAATAATAGGATTGGCCGCAATGGCTGTATGCATCGGGGCGATAAGTTCCTGTGCCGTTTCCGGAAATGACCCTTTTGAGAAAAACGGGACATTGACCGAGAAGGATAATGTCTTCGGAAAGGATATCCCGGAAGAAGAACTGCTTCCGAAAATGAACATCAATGTGGATGAAACTCTGGCGCTCAGTCTGGAAAAGGCGACCGGGGAGAACGGATATGTGGACCTGTCTTCATTTCCGTCGTTGAGGGAACAGGGCGTGGTGAAAATGAGAAGGCTCTTCCCGTATGCCGGTGAGTATGAGGAGCGTACACGCGAGGCGGGACTGCACCGCTGGTATGTCCTGGAGTACAATCCGGAGAAGTCAATGACGAAGGCAGCTGACGGACTCATCATATCCGGAGTCAATGAAGTGGAATATTGTCCTAAACTCTCCATTGTAGGAAATCCGACAGTGGTGTCATATGCGGATGCTTCCACAAAGGCTGCCTCAGGGTCTTATCCTTTCGATGACCCGCAGCTTTCGGCTCAGTGGCATTACTACAATAACGGAACGGTATCATCCTCTGTAAGTGGCTGTGACATAAATGTTTTCCCTGTATGGAGGAACTACTCTAACTATGCGCAGTTTACCGGAGACATCGTTGTCGGCGTGGTTGACGGCGGTATTGACTATAATCATGAAGACCTCAAGGCCAATATGTGGAAGAATCCTGAGAAGACCGGGGACAATGCATACGGCTACAATTTCGCGTCTTCCAGCTACAATATCCACGCGGAGGACCATGGTACGCATGTGGCCGGTACGATTTCCGCTGTGAACAATAATGGAAAAGGTGTCTGCGGCGTAGCTGGAGGCAATTCTAAAAAAGGTGTGAAAGGCGCCAAGTTGATGTCCTGCCAGATATTCGACGGAGAAAAGCAGGGCTCGGCAACTGAAGCCATAAAGTGGAGCGCAGACCATGGCGCTGTCATATCACAGAACAGCTGGGGATATACGGACGTGACTACCGCTCCTTCTTCACTGAAGAGCGCGGTGGACTATTTCATAAAGAATGCGGGATGTGACAAAAACGGAAAACAGAGGTCGGACTCCCCGATGAAGGGCGGCATTGTCATATTTGCGGCAGGTAATGACAGTAAGAACACATCAAGTTCCGATTACGACGGGATGGTGAGCGTATCTGCAGTAGGTGCCGACTATAAACGGGCGTATTACACAAATTACGGCTCGTGGTGCGATGTGGCGGCTCCGGGCGGAGATGCAAAGAAAGGAAATCAGGTCCTGAGCACATTGCCGGGGAACAAATACGGCAAGATGCAGGGGACATCCATGGCCTGTCCTCACGTGTCAGGCATTGCTGCGCTGATACTTGCACGTTACGGCGGACAGGGATATACGCCGGATGCCCTCAGAAAGAGGCTGGAGGAAACAGTGACCGATATCAGTGCCCAGAACGCGGGATATTATCTCGGAAAAGGCCTTGTCAATGCTTATAAGGCAGTTGTCGGCAGCGGCGGTGTGGCTCCTGAAATGCCTACCGGGCTCTCGGTCAGCACCCAGTCGAACAATATCAAGTTCAGTGTCGCTGTCCCTGAAGATGCGGATGACGGCAAGCCGAGCGCGATATTCATCTACTACTCCAAGACCAATTTCACATCGACCAAGAACGTCATGTTCGGTATGTTCTATGTTGAGAACCAGAAAGTGGGAGAAGTGCTGAACGGCTCGATTTCCGGTGCTGAATTCAATACGGAATATTATGTGGCGGCCCAGGCAGTGGACTTGGCCGGAAACAAGTCATCATTGACAGAAAGAGTGAAAGTCTCGACAGGCGGAAACAATGCTCCGGTTATCAAGGCATTGTCTCCTGTGGAGTTTACGCTCAAGCCTCACGAAACGGTGGCGGCATCCTTTGAAATCGAGGAACCGGACGGACATTTCTACAACATTGACCTGAATCCGGGTTCGGCAGGTGCTGTCCTCGACACATTGACAAGAGAAAAACCGAAGGTGAAAATCGCAGGCCCGAATACGCCTTCAGGCACATATACGGCTGAGATGACAGTTACTGATTATTACGGACTGGCAGCTGCGGCTAAGGTGAAATATACCGTATTGGAAAATCATAAACCGGTGCTGGTCAAGGAGATGGAGAACCGTTTCTATACCTCCAAGTCTTCCGGCACTGAGGAAGTCGATGTGGCGAACTATTTCTATGATGAGGATGGTGAGGATCTTACCTACAAATTCGAGTTCTCCAATCCGGATGTGGCCAATATGACCTATTCCGACAGAAAATTCCTGATTACCACGATGAATTACGGCACGTCTGAAATTACGGTAACGGGAACGGATGTGCGTGGAGAATCCGTGTCTGCTTCGTTCAAAGTGATGGTCACGGACGGTTCCAAGGAGCTGACCTGCTACCCTAATCCGGTGAAGAATGTGCTGAACCTGAGACTCGGCAAGGAGAGCAACTCCGTTTCTGTCAAGGTGATAGCAGCCTCAGGTGCCGTGTTCTTCAAGGGCAGTTTCACAGGCGTGACGCCATTCGAGCCTGTCAAGGTGGATATGTCCGCCGCTTCAGCCGGAGCATATACCGTAGTGGTGAATGCGGACGGTAAGGAAATCAAGTCCAACATCGTAAAACTCTGACAGTTATGAGAAAAGTATTGACTATAATGATGTTTTTTGCCGCAGTGGCTTCATCTGCCCAGACCTTGCCTTCTCTGCTTGTTCCGTCTGATGCGGCCGGGCTTGGAACTGCCTCTGCCAATGTGGCTGCGACTCCTACTGCCTATCAGGTCGAAAACAATGTTGCAGGCATGTCGTTCAGCCCGTCCAGATTTTCCGCAGGCGTGTCCTACGGAATGTGGCAGCCGGCCTATGCCTCCGACAAGGTCATCAGTGCAGGTGCGATGTGGCGCAGTGAAAAGAGACTGGCTATAGGCTTGTCATTCAAGTACTTCGCCCAGCCGTCATACGATATTACCACGGAAAGCGGCAATGCCTCGCGTGAAGGCTCCTACACTCCTAAAGAGTTCAATGCCGCAGTGGGAGTCTCTTACAGAATCGTGGATTTCCTGTCGCTCGGACTGTCTGCGAGATTGACCAAGTCGGACATTGCACCGGAGGCTTCGTCCAATGTTTTCGGCGTGGATGCAGGCGTGTTTTTCCAGAAGAACAATATCCGTGCGGGCATTTCGGCCAATAACCTCGGCAGCAAGGTGAAATATGGCGAAAACACCTACTCCCAGCCGTCTCTCGTGAAGGCAGGAGCAGGATATACGATAGGCTTGGGGGCTTCTTCGATTGCTGTCAATGCAGAGGCTGACGTCCTCTTCTCAGGTGGCTTCATGGCAGGGCTGGGCGCGGAGTATTCCTTCGATGACCTGGTGTTCGTGCGTGCAGGATACCACTATGGGGATGACAAGAAAGCGATTCCGAGTTACGGTTCGCTCGGCGCCGGCGTGAAGTTCTTCGGCGTGCGTCTGGATGTGGCTTATCTGGTGGGGTCCCAGGTGCTGAAAAACAGTTTGGGAGTCACATTGGGATATTCATTCTGATAATTTTGTCGGGCCATATTTTTTAGATAACTTTATGGGCTGAAAAAATCGACCCGATATATGTGTATGAAACATATTCAACTGATGTCATTGGCCTTGGGCATCGCCTTTCTGGCGGCTTCGTGCGCCAAGGTCAATGATGGTGTATCTGCGGGCAATGCTGAGGATGCATTGAAGATCATAAACACAAAATCCCCCGGCTCTACCGGGCATAATCTGTTGGTAAAGTTCTCCTCGCTTCCGTCCGAAGCCGAGGTGGCGGATATGATGGAGAGTGGCGTGGTGGCATTGACGCCTGTCTTTCACAGTAATCCCTCACGAAAAGATCTGGAAAAGAAGTTCGGTCTGGACAGATGGTATGAGGTTTCGTATCAGAGCGGGACTGCCATGGACGAAGGCGTGAAGCTCCTGGCTGCGTCAGAGTCGGTGCAGACTGTCCAGTACAGCATTACCTATAAGAAATCCTCTGACTGTAAGGCGTTTCCGTACTTCATTCAGCCGGAGAAGGTCCTGATGGCCGCTTCCGGCAAGTTCAATGACCCTGCCCTGAAGGACCAGTGGAACTACAAGAATACCGGCGACAAGAACATTGCCACTGCCGCTTACGCAGGGGCTGATATCAATGTGGAGAATGTCTGGAAAGAGATAACTGCCGGTGACCCGTCCATTATCGTGGCCGTGGTCGATGAAGGAGTGAAATACACTCATCCTGACCTTGCGGCCAACATGTGGACCAACCCGAAGGAGAGCGCGAACGGCAATGACGATGACGGCAATGGCTATATAGATGATATTCACGGATTCAACTTCGTGAAAAACGGACCGATATCGTGGGCGTCGGAGCAGGATTCCGGACACGGAACACATTGTGCCGGGATCGTGGCGGCAGTAAACAACAATGCTGAAGGCATCTGCGGCGTGGCCGGCGGAAGCGGAAACGGTGACGGCGTGCGCATCATGTCCTGTCAGATATTCGACAACAACTCCGGCGGAACCTCCCAGATAGTCGCAAACGCCATCAAGTACGCAGCCGACAACGGAGCGTCCATAATATCCTGCTCCTTCGGCTATCCGTCTGGCCGGTTCAAGTCGGATGCGGCATACAAAACCGGAAACGGGGGAAGCAATGCCCTTGAATATGACGCCATACGCTATTTCGAGGCCGCGTCCAACAATCCTGTCCTCGACGGGAACATAGCGATTTTCGCATCAGGCAATGACTCGCAGGGCTATGCGGCCTATCCTGGTGCATTGACAGACATAATAAGCGTCTCGGCATTTGCACCGGACTTCCTTCCGGCTAACTATACGAACTACGGCCCCGGATGCAATATCTCGGCCCCGGGCGGAGAGCAAGGCCTGGCACCCTACACATCATACAGGGCGATGATACTGTCCACCGTGCCTTCCGAACTGTTCGACGGAACGGATTACGCATTTATGTACGGAACATCGATGGCATGTCCGCACGTGAGCGGCGTAGTGGCATTGGGCCTGTCCTATGCCAAGAAGCTCGGCCGGAAATTCACATTGCCGGAATTCAAGAGCCTGCTGCTGTCCTCGGTCCAGGATATCGACTCGCGCCTTACCGCGGCATCCAAGGAATATGTGGCTGGATCGGGCATAAGCAGCGTCTCGATGATTACGTACAAAGGAAAAATGGGTACCGGAGCGGTGGATGCATGGAAACTGATGATGAATATCGAGGGCACTCCGTGCATTGACGCTGTAGTAGGGAAAAACCAGGCATTGGACCTCTCGCCATATTTCGGTGGCGGCTCCAAGTCATTGAAATACTTGTCGGTAGAAGTCTCCACCGAAGACAAAATGGCGTTGGGCCTCCAGAAAAACCCTTATATCGAGCAGGGAAAACTATGGATGCATCCGACCAGATGCGGCTCCTGCAGGATCCGGATCAATGCAGTTGGTGGCGGACCCGCCATCGGAACGGACGACGCCATAGGAGGCATGTCCATGAACCGGGAAGTCTCCGTGATAGTGAAATCCCATAAAAGCGCCAACGGAGGATGGTTATGATGAAAAGATTCTTGGCTCTTTTGGCAGGATTTCTGCTGTTGGGCGTGTCCTGTAACAAGGTGGATGATGCGCCTTTGAACATCATAGGCGACTGGGAACTCTCCAGTGTGGAATTTGCCACCAGGAGCGCGATGGTCGGCAATGAAACGGTGACGATATATCTCAGGTTCAGCCAGAACGGCTCATTTGCCATGTGGCAGCAGAAAGGAGCGGGACGTTTCCAGAAGTACGAGGGAATGTGGGTACTGAGCGGCAATGTACTGAGCGGCATCTATTCGGACGGCAAGGAATGGAGCAGCGAGTATCTCGTGGAGACCAAAGACGGACACTTGACGATGCGTACATACCCTGACAAGAAAGATACATTCATATACGAAACAAGTACAATTACGGACAATAAGATCAAATTATGAAGGTTGGTGTAAAAATTTTATTCTTGGCTGCAACGTTGGCTGCAGTCGGCTGTGCGGAAGAATATTCCGAGAACAGAGCCGATTCGCCGGCTGCCAAAGTCTTGAATCAGCCTGATGCATCAGGTGAAAATTCATTGATAGTCTATATCAGCAGCAACGTGGCTGTGCCGACGGAAATGGACAGAATCGCAGAAGCGGCCGGTGCGGTCAGCTATGACAGGGTGTTCCAGAAATTGGCTTCCTCGGAAAGCGAGATTTGCCGTTTCGGACTCGACAGGTGGTACACATTGACATTCGCTCCTGAAACGGACCTCCGTCAGGCTGTGGAACTGCTCTCCAAGGAGGACGGAATCGAAAGGATACAGTACAACAACAGGCTGAAAGGACTGGACGAGATGAAATCCGCATCCTGGAAACCGGCTCCTGCCACCAAGGCTACAAGTAACATACAGACTCCTTTCAATGACCCTGCGCTCGCATCCCAGTGGCATTATCATTCCACACAGAAAGGCAAGCCGGTCGATACATCCGTACCGGGCTCGGACATCAATGTCTATGATGCATGGAAACTTACGACCGGAGACCCTTCCATCATCGTGGCAGTCGTGGACGAGGGTGTGGCTTACAATCACCCTGACCTCGCGGCCAATATGTGGAAAAATGAAAAGGAAATCCCCGGCAACGGAATCGATGATGACGGCAACGGCTATGTGGATGATGTCTATGGCTATAATTTCAGCATGGATGAGCCTCAGATCAGCTGGAATAAACTCAGATCCTCAAGTGGCGGAGTCGGAGACCAGGGACACGGCACTCATGTGGCCGGAGTCGTGGCAGCCGTGAACAACAATAACGTGGGCATAAGCGGAATTGCCGGCGGAAGCGGAAAAGGTGACGGTGTGCGCATCATGTCCTGCCAGATCTATTCAGGCGGCCAGAACTGTACCGAAGAATACCTTGCCAAGGCTATCCGCTATGCGGCTGACAACGGCGCAAGCATCCTCCAGTGCTCATGGGGCTTCCAGGCAGGTGCGGTCCTCTCTGACAAGTCCTACAAGACCAGACAGCCACTTGTCTATGCGGCTATCGAATACTTCGAAAACGCTGACAGAAAGAAACTTGGCTTCGACAATCCTATCAATGGCGGAGTGGCGTTCTTCGCTGCAGGCAACGACGGCAAGGAAATGTCCGCTTATCCGGGAGCGCTCGCTGACATCATCTCCGTGACAGCTTTCGCTTCAGATTACAAGCCGACAGGTTATACCAACTATGGTCCAGGATGCAATATAGCAGCGCCTGGCGGAGAATTCTACTACACTTCTTCAGACGGTAATACATACATCTGCGACGGTTGCGTGCTCTCCACCATGCCTGAAGGATATATCTATTCGACTGACTATGACGGAAAAGGCTACGGCTACATGCAGGGAACATCCATGGCCTGCCCGCACGTAAGCGGTGTGGCGGCACTCGGCCTTTCCTACATGAAGAAACTCGGCAAGACCTGCACGAAGGATGAGTTCAAGTCAATGTTGCTGACATCTGTCAATGACATGAATGCCCAGTGTCTCGGCATCAAGCAGACCTGTCTGTATGCAGCCAATTATGCAATCGGCCCGCTGAGCCTTTCCAAATACAGAGGCAAGATGGGAACCGGAAGCATCGACGCTTGGAAATTCCTGATGAACATCGAGGGAACACCGTGTCTGACTGCTGTGGTAGGTCTGGAGCAGGCTGTCAGTCTTGAAAGCATATTCGGCGGCTCATATAGTTCGCTGAAATATCTGGGCGTGGACATATCTGACGAAGATTACAGGGCATTGGAACTGGCGGCGATGCCGGAAATCAAGGCAGGACGCCTCGTGATATGCCCTAAGAAATCAGGAAACGTCAAGATCACCATAAACGCGGTTGCCGGTGGACAGACTCCGGGCAATGGTGAGAACATGGGTGGTCTGACAATAAGCAAAACGGTGTCACTTGTGGCGAGAGGCGTGTCAAGTGAAAATGGCGGATGGTTGTAAAATATTGAACAATAAGAAAATAGAATATGAAAATTTGGAAATTCGCAGTCCTGATGGTGACTGCTCTTGCCCTGCTTGCGGGATGCAATAAAAAAGACAAGGACATAAATGTCGTAGGCTCCTGGAAACTGGATGACATAAGTGCTGTCACCAAGGCTGGACAGACCTACGGAATCGTTGTTTATATCGACTTCAAGTCAGACGGTACATTCGAGACCTGGCAGCTGATGCAGGCAGGCCGTTATCTTCATTATACCGGAACCTGGCAGTATGTAAAGAAGGGCATAACCGGAGTCTATACCGACGGCTCTGCATGGGGCAGCTCTACGTACAATGTTGATATTGACGGCAATATGATGGTGCTTACCGCTAAGAACGGCACCGATGAAATGACCACGTATGTAAGGGCTGAAGTCCCTGCAGACGTGAAGGCAAACGCACTGGATAAATAATTATGAAGAAATTCGCTTTTTCGGTGGGCATCCTCTCATTGGTTCTGACAGGATGTTCATCATTTCTCACGAATGAAGTCTCTCCATCAGGCAAAGGAGAGGCCAATGGAAAAATTGTAAATACAAGTCACAATGCTGACGGCAACTCCATCCTCGTCTATGTGGATGGCGATGTTTCAGATACTGCGGAACTCAGCAGGATAGCAGAGAATGCCGGAGCCGTATCGATAGCTCCGCTGTTCGAGTCATTTCCCGGAAGGGAAGCTGAGGAAAAACGCTTCGGTCTGGACAGGTGGTATGAACTGACATTGGACGGCAAGACGGATGTGCAGAAGGTCGCTGCCAGGCTTTCCTCTGAAAAGAAGGTGGCTAAAGTGCAGTACAATACATTGATGGACAGAGTGATAAGCAAGCGCGTCAGACCGTGCCCCGAGACTATGGCCACCAAGGCAGGTGCCAGCGGCGCAGCTATGAACGACCCGCTTTTCAGCAAACAGTGGAACCTCAGCAACCAGACCAAGGACTATCCTTCCGGAGCCGTGATCGGTGAGGATGTGAATGTAAGGGATGCCTGGGCGCTTACGGGCGGCGACCCGTCCATCATTGTCGCAGTCGTGGATGAGGGCGTGGACTATACGCATCCTGACCTGAGCGCGAACATGTGGACCAATCCGTCTCCGACGAACAATGACCTGCACGGCTACAATTTCATAAAGAGCAACGGCTCGGTATCCTGGCTGGAGAATGGGGATTCCGGACACGGCACACACGTGGCCGGTATCATCGCAGCAGTGAACAATAACGGCACCGGCGTTTCAAGTGTGGCAGGCGGCACCGGCAAGGGTGACGGTGTTCGTATTATGTCCTGCCAGATATTCTCGGGCGACGCTGAGCCTACAGCATCGACGGTCGCACGTGCAGCGAAATATGCTGCGGACCACGGAGCTTCTGTACTCCAGTGCTCTTTTGGAGTGGACGGCGGCGAGGTCAGGTCGGACAATGCCTATATAAACGAGAACAAGGTAGAGGTAGAAGCTTACAATTATTTCATAGGCTCAAGCAGGGACAACCCTATCAATGGCGGAATCGTGGTTTTCGCTGCCGGAAATGAAATGGCAGCCATGTCAGGCTATCCCGGCGGAATGACGGATTATATCTCCGTGACATCGTTCGCCTGCAACGGCAAGCCGGCTTTTTACACGAATTACGGACCGGGCTGCAATATCGCAGCTCCCGGTGGAGACTATTGTTCTCCGATGACGAGTTCATCTGATGACCCTATGGATGAAGCCTCCATCCTGTCCACCGTGCCGCCGGATTTGAGAGACGAATATCTCGACGGTTCCGGATATGCATATATGGATGGAACCTCAATGGCCTGTCCGCATGTGAGCGGCGTGGCTGCGCTGGGCCTTTCGTATATGAAGAAACTGGGCGTGAAGTGCACGACAGATGAGTTCAAGTCGATGCTGCTTACGTCTGTGGACAAGTTCAGCGACTCGGCTTTCTCCGGAAAAGGCTATTATTATGAAGATGAAAATAGTGTCCGTTCTTATAATTTCTCCAAGTTCGCCGGCAAGATGGGAACGGGCAAGGTCAATGCGTGGAGACTGCTGATGCAGATAGAAGGCATACCTTGTGAGGCATTGGTCGTGGGAGAGACGCAGGAGGTAAGCCTCGAGTCATTGTTCGGTGAAGGATATGAATCATTGACCTATACCGGAATCGAGATTTCGGCAGAGGATATGAGCACGCTCGGACTGAAATCGGTGCCTGTGGTGAACAAAGGAAAACTTACATTGACCCCGAAGCGCTCAGGCAATGCCATATTGACTGTCAATGCGGTAGCGGGCGGCACCAATGTCGGTACAGGTTCGTCTATGGGCGGCATGAAGATATCCAGGAAACTCTCGATAGTGGTAAGGGGAGTCAGAAGCTCCGGCGGCGGATGGCTCTAATGTTTGGAGCACAATAAATTGGAAGAAAAAGATTTCATAGAAATTAGGGGCGCAAAGGCCCATAACCTCAAGAATGTCAGTCTGGATATTCCGAGAGGGGAGTTCGTGGTCATAACCGGATTGAGCGGCAGCGGCAAGTCGTCATTGGCTTTCGACACCATATATGCGGAGGGGCAGCGGCGTTATATGGATACGCTTTCCGCCTACGCCAAGCATTTTATGGGGGTGTTGGAGAAGCCGGAGGTTGAGGAAATCAACGGCCTGAGTCCGATTATCGCCATCGAGCAGAAGACCACGGGCAACAATCCGCGTTCCACGGTCGGTACCATAACCGAGATTTACGATTTCCTCAGGCTTCTGTATGCGAGGGCGTCGCGGGCATATTCTCCTGTAACGGGGAAGGAAATGTCCCGCTACACTGATGAGCAGATAGTTTCGCTCATAATGCAGAAGTACAATCAGCGGAAATGTTATCTTCTCGCGCCTCTCGTGCGTGGCCGAAAAGGTCATTACAAGGAACTGTTCGACAATCTCCGCAAGCGTGGCTTTACTCAGGTGCGCATCGACGGGGAACTCCGTGACCTCGCCACGGTAACGGCTCTGGACAGGTACAAGGCCCATTTCATCGAGCTTGTGGTGGACAAGATGAAGCCTGCCACAGGCGATGACAAGAGGGTGAAGGATTCAGTCGCTACAGCATTGGGACGAGGAAAAGGCTCACTTGCAGTCCTCGATCTGGAGACGGGGGAGATACAGCATTATTCCAAGCATCTGGTGGATCCGGATTCCGGCATTTCGCTTCAGGAGCCGGCGCCGCATTCGTTCTCGTTCAATTCTCCGGAAGGTTACTGTCCTCATTGCAAAGGACTCGGAACGATCGTCGATGTGAACATTGACACGATTATTCCGGACCGCAGCGTTTCTATCGCGGATGGCGGAATCGTCCCGCTCGGAAAGATGCGGGAAACGAAGAAGTTCGATATAATACGCTCCATAGCAAGGAGATACAACTTCTCACTGTACGATCCGATAGAGGATGTGCCGGACGAGGCGATTTCGCTGATTGTCTATGGTTCGGACGAGCTTTTTCGTGTGGGTGACGGGAATATGTCGGAAATGGTGTCGTTTCCCGGAATCGTGGACGACATCGAGGACAAGATCGTCTGCCCTGTCTGTCACGGGACAAGGCTTAACCAGCAGACCACCTGTTTCAAAATCGACGGAAAAACCATATCCGAGGTCGCTGCGATGGAGATGTCGTCCCTTGCCAAATGGATTCAGGAGTTGCCCTCCAAGTTGTCCGACAGGGAGAACATCATCGCCCGCGACATATTGAAGGAACTCGGCGAGCGTACTGGTTTTATGCTGGATGTGGGACTGGATTACCTCTCACTCGACCGCGCAACCGCTTCATTGTCAGGCGGTGAGAGTCAGCGTATCAGACTCGCGACACAGATCGGATCCAAGCTGGTCAATGTGTTGTACATCCTGGATGAGCCGAGCATCGGACTTCATCAGCGCGACAACAGGAAGCTGATCCATTCGCTCAAGGAACTGCGCGACGAGGGTAACTCCGTGATGGTAGTGGAACATGACGCCGAGACGATGTACAGTGCGGACTGGCTTGTCGATGTAGGACCGGGCGCGGGAGAGAACGGCGGAAAGATCTGTGTCAATGCTCCTGTTTCCCTTCTGTTGGGCGAATCGGGAAAAGAGGCTGCAGGAGACGCTGTCGGAGAAAATGACAAGAAAAACTTGTCATCCTATACGATCGGGCCGTCATTGACCTTGGATTATCTTACCGGAAAAAGGCGTATCGAAGTGCCGGCCGTCCGCCGAAAAGGGAACGGAAAGGTGCTCGGAATCCGTGGCGCGTCAGGCAACAACTTGAAAGACATTGACATAGACTTCCCTTTGGGCGTCTTTATCGGTATCAGCGGAGTCAGCGGCAGTGGCAAATCCTCGCTCATAAACGAGACATTGATGCCGATACTGAAGAACAAGTTCTACAATGCCAAGATGCATCCTCTGCCGTATTCGGACATCATCGGAGTCGAAAACATCGACAAGCTCATAGAAATCGACCAGAGCCCTATCGGCAGGACTCCGAGGAGCAATCCGGCCACATTTACCGGTGTGTTCAATGATATCCGTACCCTGTTTGCCGAAACGCCTGACGCCAAAGTGCGCGGATTCGGAGCCGGAAGGTTCTCTTTCAATGTCGCAGGAGGCCGTTGCGAGGCTTGTAAAGGTGCCGGTATCAAGGTGATAGAAATGAATTTCCTGCCTTCCGTCAATGTCGTCTGCGATGAGTGCCGCGGCCACCGTTACAAGGAGGATACGCTTGCGGTCAAGTACAAGGGGCGCAGTATCAATGACGTGCTGGAGATGCCGATAGCCCAGGCCTATGAGTTTTTCAAGGAGATTCCCAAGATTTCCCAGAAGCTCAAGGCCCTCGTGGATGTCGGACTCGGCTACGTGCATCTCGGTCAGTCTGCGGTCACATTGTCGGGCGGAGAGAGCCAGAGGATGAAACTTGCATCGGAACTCTACCGGAAGGACACAGGAAACACCCTTTATATACTCGACGAGCCTACCACTGGTCTGCATTTTGAGGATATCAAGGTGCTTTTGGGCGTGCTTCAGAAGCTGGTGGACTGCGGTAACACCGTGATAGTCATAGAGCATAACCTCGATGTGCTGAAATGCGCGGACTATATGTTTGACATGGGGCCGGACGGCGGACGCCGGGGCGGTTATGTGGTGGCTCAGGGAACCCCGGAGGAGCTTGCGGCAAATCCGGCATCCGTCACAGGACCTTATCTGAAGGACGCGCTCGAAGGCATAATAGGCAAGCGTTAAACACATAATTATGAACAATACTGCTGACAAATTTGAAGTTCTCCTTGTCAATGACGGGAGGCGTTATGAGTTGCCTCTGTTCGAGAAACTCGGTGATTTCTCCAAGCAGGTCTGCCCTGTCGTGAAAGATGACAGAACAGGAGTGGTATATCCCGTGCTCGCGGCATTGGTGGACCACAAACTGAAGGAACTCGACTTCAAGCTGGCGATGACTCACGAGGTGGAGTTCATCGGATACAATCATCCTGACGGAAGGCGCACCTATCTGCGTTCCCTGTGCTTTGTGCTGCAGAACGCTGTGCGTGAGCTGTTTCCGGACAAGGTCCTGGTGATAGACCATTCGCTTCCGAGCGGTCTCTACTGCAAGGTGATAGAGACCAGGAAACAGGAGGACGGACGTTGCAGGACATTGGCACTGACGCAGGAGCAGTTGGCCTCCGTCAAGAGCAGAATGCAGGAAATAGTCTCGGCCGACATGCCGTTCAGGAAGGAGAAGATAGATGCCGTAACGGCGGAGAAGATGTTCGAGGAGAATAACCAGCCGGAAAAAGCTGAGCTCCAGAAGTCTCTCGGCAAGTTCATATGCAGTGTGTATTTCCTTGACGGACATGCGGATACCTTCCATGGACCGCTACTCCCTTCGACCGGTTATCTGAAAGTGTTCGACCTTCTACCGTTCGCTGAAGGCTTCTGTCTGCAGTTCCCGTCGGAGGGCGATTTCTCGAAAGTGATTCCTGTCAAGACGCAGTCCAAGATTGCTGCCACTCTCGCGGAGTATTCCGACTGGTGCTCCATTATCAGGATCAATGGTATCGGGGCGTTGAACAAGGCCATTTCCGAGGGACATGCTGTGGAACTGATAAATCTGTCGGAGGCTCTGCACGAAAGAAAATATGCGGCCATTGCCGACCAGATATATGAACGCAGGGGACAGGTCAAGGCTGTTTTCATAGCCGGACCGTCCTCCAGCGGAAAGACTTCGTCATCGCTGAGGATTGCGCTTCAGTGCCGTGTGCTCGGGCTTGTTCCAAAGGTTATAGAACTGGACAATTATTTCGTGGACAGGGAGCATACGCCTAAGGACAGTGAGGGGAACTATGACTTCGAAGCGTTGGAGGCGATGGACCTCAAACTTCTCAACAGCCAGCTGAACGACCTGTTCGCGGGCAAGGAGGTCGAGCTGCCCAAGTTTGATTTCAAGGCAGGCAGGTCAATGCCGTCCGGCAAGCGTATCTCGCTTGGTGAAAAGGAGATACTTATCATGGAAGGTATCCACGCCCTCGACCCTGCGATGGTTCCGGATGTGGACAATTCCAAGATTTTCAGAGTCTATGCCTCTGCGCTGACTTCACTCAATGTGGATGAGAATAACAATATCTCTACTTCTGACAACCGTCTGCTGCGCCGTATGGTGCGTGACAACCGTGTACGTGGCATCACTCCGGAGGAGACGATAACCCGCTGGTACAGTGTGCGCCGTGGAGAGAACTGCAACATATTCCCGTTCCAGGAAAATGCGGATGCGGCGTTCAATTCAGCATTGATCTACGAGCTTCCGATGCTCAAATACTATGCGGAGCCGCTGCTGCGCCGGATTGCTCCGTCTTCACCGGCATATACTGAGGCGGTGCGTCTGCTCAAGTTCCTGGACTATATCGTGGCTCTTTCACCGGACGAGATATCTGCGATTCCGCCTACATCCATCATGCGTGAATTCATCGGGGGACAGCGCCTGTAGTACGCGCTATAATACGAAAAAAAAGGTCGTGCTCAATGCGCGGCCTTTTTCGATATATATGTGGAAAATTAGTCTCCTGCGATGATTTTGCGGTCTTCCTCCAAGTCCACGCCGGCACGTTTGGCCAGTTCCATTTTCTTTTCCTCCAGCATGCTCTTGTGGTGGATAACCCAGTTCTCTACAAAGATGGCGATGCAGGCCGTGCAGAAGTACACGATGGTCTGTACTGTCATCCAGAACATCTGCGTGTGGGAGGTCCACAAGTCGCCGCCGGCAGTGTTGAGGTTTATGAAACTCTGGCATCCGAATGTGGTCGGGAATAGGTATGAGAACCATTTCCAGAACTCAGGGAATGCTGTGGTAGGCCATGAGAAACCTGTCAGGAACAGGCAGATAGGCGATACCACAAGGAACAGGAGAAATACCGACTCTCTTCTGGTGATCAGCGCGCTCCATGTCATCGAGAACATCACGCAGTCCGTCACGAAGAACAGCAGTAACAGCATGATATCCCAGAAGTTGCCTCTCTGCGGCAATCCGAATATGGACGGTACTATCGTGGCGATATATATGGCAATTCCCATGTATATCAGCCAGTAGGCCAGTCCTCGTCCGAGAACCACGCGCACTACTCCGTGGCCTTCAAGCCTGTCCGGAAGCGTGGCGAAACTGCGGTTCTCCTCTCGTGCCGTACCCACCAGCATCGACATTCCGTAGAACAGCGTCTGCTGGACGATTACGAGCAATATGGCTGACAGGAGGAACAGCGAGTAGGAGAATGCCCTGTTGTAAGGGTTGTTCTCCTCGTATGGAATGGCCTGCACGAGGGATGCGGCCTGTTCGCCGCTGAATCCCGCCGCTGCGTACCGTTCCATCTGGATGCTGCCCACTTCATTGAGCATCACCATGTTGCTTGCCATAAGGATGTTCTTGTAGTAGAGGAAGCTGCTCATATCTGCATAAACTGACAATGTGGCGGTCTCCAGTCTTGCGAGCTTGTCGCCGTAGTCAGATGGGAAATACAGGTAGCCGCGAATCTTGCCTTCTTTCATAAGCTCCTGTGCCTCAAGAACATTGATGCAATGATATTTCACAGCGCACTCTCTTGTGGCATCGACTTCGCGGGCGAAACGTCGGCTGGCTGAGCAGTCGGCATTGTCCACGACGGCGATAGGAGTCTCGTTAAGTATGCCGTTGAGGTACATTACATTGTACAGCAGCGGATAGGCGAGTCCGGCAAGGAAGAATATGATCATAACTCCGGAATCAGAGAATATGAGTTTCAGTTCGTGGGTGAAAATTCCCCAAAAGTCGCGAAACCACGTACTTATGTAACTGTCTTTTTTCATATCGACTATTTTTTAGGGAAATTCTGTAAAATATAAGCCTTCTTGAGTCTCCAGATGGCCAATACCGGCAGGAAGAGGAAAATGAGCATGTGTATCACCTCTTTATACCATCCTGCGAAACCTGTTCCGAAGATGACCTCACGTGAGTAGAACTGGAAGTAGTGCCTGAGCGGGAACGCTTCTGCAAGTCCCTGGATATAAGGCGGCATCGCCTCTACCGGCAGCGTGAAGCCTGACATTGAGAATGCAAGCACGCTGTACAGGGCGCCGATACTCAGTGCAAGTCGCGGAATCGGCAGCATACCGATGATGAATATCGCCACTCCCTCGCTGGCAAGCACCAGCAGCAGGATATCGAGGAACATGTTCCATATCGAGCCGTTTATCGGGAAATGCATCCAGTCATACATCAGCAGTATCAGGATGAGTCCCAATATCGAGAACAGCGTCGTATAGACTATGATCTTGCCGAGAAGCGCGGTGAACATAGAGTCGCCGGCCGTCTGCAGCAGATGTCTGGATGTGCCGTATTTCAGTTCTGCTCCCAATGAGTAGATCAAGATGATGATTATCGCCATCTCCAATACGCCAGGCAGGAAGATGTTGGTCAGATAGTAACCGTAGTTGGTGTACTGGTTGCCGATCTGATGCACATCCACGTCCACTGGACGGATTCTGCCCATGATAGCATCTTCATTGACACCTTTCGCTCTGAGAACCTCTCTCTGGACGGCGCCGTCCGCAAGGTTGATCATCGTGAGGATGTTCTTGTAGGACAATGCTCCTCCGACGAAATAAAGACCGTTCAGGTAATATGTGAAAGTCGGCCGGCGGCTTGCCTGTACATCTGCATACATGCCTTCAGGGATGACGCAGACAGCTGTAAGCTTGCCGCTCTGCATGTCCTCTCTCGCTTGTGCGAAAGTGTCATATCTGATCACCTTTCCGAGCTGTGTCGCATCCAGCTGTCTGGCGAAGTTCCGGGACAATGTCGAGTTGTCATAGTCCACGATGCCTACAGGCAGGTCGTGCGGCAGTCCGTCTTTCAGAAAGGTCAGGAAGAAGATGGCGCAGAAGGCCACAGTCACCACTGAACCGAGAAGATAAATCGGTCTGTTCCTCATTATCCTCAGTTCACGGCGGATTACTGCGGCTATGTTATGCCAAAAACTCATAACTGATTATTTCTTAAGAATTTTGCTGTCTTTCACGATTGCTGACATTCCCGGACGCAAGCCCTCAAGCGGAGTGTCAGGAACAGCTCTCACTTCAAATGTCTTGGCATCGTACATGCCTGTCTCCTTGGTGGCTTTCCATGTGGCATAAGACTCACGGACAGCGATGTAGGTCACGGTAGCGGTGCACTCCTTGTCGTCAAGAGCCGGAACGCTTACGGTTACCTTGTCGCCCTGTTTCAGACCGTGGAGATAGTCCTCTCTTACATTGAATGTGAACCACATGTCGTCGAGGTCTGTGATGGTCATGATAGGCGAGCCCTGTCCTACAAGTTCGCCGACTTTAGGGAAGGTAGCGGAAATGATACCGGATGCAGGAGAAGTGAGGTAAAGCTCAGCGAGAGCTGCATTGACCTCCATGAGAGCACCGTTGGCCTGGTCCACGAGAGCGGCAGCGGCAGCCTTGTCTTCTGCGCGTGCGCCATTGACAGCCATGTCATACTGGCTCTTGGCAGCCTTCGTGGTGGCTACGGCAGCATTGTACTGAGCCTCCACTTCGTCATATTTCTGTGCTGAAACGACTTTCTGGTCATAGAGGTTCTTGATTCTGTCGTAGGATTTCTTCATAACCTTCTCAGCGACAATAGCTTTCTGCCAGAGTTCGTAAGCGCCTGTGATCTGCTCTTTCCTTGCTCCGTTGATGGCCTTGTTCTGCTGAGCCTTGGCTGCGTTCTTCAATGCAGTAACCTGCTCGAGTTTGGCATGGACCTCAGGGCAGTCGATGAATACGACAGTATCTCCCTTGTGCACCATCTCGCCCTCTTTCACGAAAAGCGCCTCGATTCTTCCCGGCACCTTTCCGGAAACTCTGTACTCTGTAGCCTCAGCCTCGCCCTGGATAACCAGCGGTTTCGGCTTTGATACGAAATATCCCACCACTGCTATAACCATAATAATGACAAGCAGCGCTACAACACCTATTACAAGGTTGTAAGATTTCTTAGTCTGTCCCATAGTATTTTTCTGTTTTTATTTTTCTGAATCGATATCTGATTTATAATTGCCCTCTGCCTTCTGGAGGTTCACATAGTTCATCTGAAGTTCAATGCCCGCGTCAATGTACTCTGACTGCGCCTTGAGCCATGCCGTGTGTGCGGCAAGAGCCACATTGGCAGTCACGACTCCGGCCTCGAAACCGATGGACGCGGTACGGAGATTCTCTTCCGCGCTCTTGAGGTTGCTCTCAGCCATGTCGAGTTTGTCCAACGCCTCGTTCTGCTGCTTGCGGAGCTGTGTAACCTGCAGGTTGATAAGCTCTTTGGCTTCCTCCAGCTGGCTTCTGAACAATGTCGCCTCAGCCTTTGCCTTGCGTGTTTTCTGCAGTGCCTCAGTTCCGTGGAAAATAGGGATGTTGATCATCGCTCCCACATTGAACATGCCGCCGAACTTGTTCTGGAATCCGTTGTATAGGTTCGGATTGCTTACTATATAGTTCGCTGTCAATGCCACTTTAGGCATCATGTCCGCGCGTGCGATCTTCACTTTTGCATCATAAATCTGAGTGGCAAGTCCCAGGCTCCTTGTCTCAGGCCTGTCTTCGTAGATCTGTTCCATATCCTTCTGGGCAGTCAGCTGAGGTGCAGGAACGGCGCTAAGTTCCTCGTCAGCGAGGGAGATTTCAGAATTCAGGTCAATGCCTATCTCCTTGCAGAGCAGCATCTTGGCGAGCACGAGCCCGTTGGTGGCCTTGGTCTTGAGCATGTTCGCTTCATTGGCCTTGACCTTTATCGACAATGCGTCAGACTCGGTCGCTACACCCTCATTGACAGAAATGGTCACATCGTGCTCCATCTTCTCGAGAAGGTCGGCATAGTTCTCGGCCATTCTCTTCTTGTTGGAAACGGAGACTACCTGCCAGTAAGCCTGGTCCACGGTGGTCAGCAAATCCTGATACTCCTTGTCGTATTTGGCCTTGGACAGGTCTTCCGCCAATTTTGCCATCTTGTTGGCATTGACAATCTTGCCGCCCATGAATACCGGCTGCTGGAGTGAAACCATACCTGCGAACACGTTATGGATGTCCAGATGGAAGGCGTCGTCGATTTCAGTGCCTATCTTGGTGATGGCTGAACTGATCTCGCCTTTCTGAAGCGCACCGAGAATGGCCTGTCCCATCTCGCTGCTGATGATGTCAGAGCCTCCCGGAATCTTGTTCAATGCCTCAATGACATTGGTGACCTTCTCGCTGACGGCGCCCTGGAGAGCTGCGCCGGCACCTGTCAGTTTGCCTGACATTTCGTCACTTATCAGTGCGAGGTTCTTCTCATTATACATATATGCGCCGGTAGCGCTGATGTTCGGAAAGTAGTTCGCCCTTGCGATTTTCCTGTCGTAGCCGGCCATTTCCACACGGGTCTTGGCCTGTTCGATGCTCTTGTTGTTCTGCAAAGCCATTTCCCGGCACTGTTCCAATGTCAGTGTTTCCTGTCCCATCATGCCCAGAGGCAGAAGCGCTGCCGCTGTGATGAGTCCGAGTCTAAGTCGTTGTCTGTTCATATCTTTATAATTTCTTATTTTCAATGTCTGTTTTTTCTGTTCAAACGTCGGGGCAAAGATACAAAAAGGTTGCCAAATTGTACAGTTTTTGGTTAAATCTCGCTTAAATATTGTTATTTTGGTCGAAAAAAACGATTTTTTGCAAAAAGTGAGTAAATTTGCGGAATTATGAACCTCTTCGTAATACGTCCACTCAATGCTGCCGGACAAGTGACTGCACATCCGATGCACTCGATTGCCCGAGATGATTGGTCGTATGTCTATCTCCTTTCAGGAGAGGTGCTCATAGATATTGACAGACGCCCTTATCTGTTGAAAGCCAGCGACTTCGCCCTGATACCTCCATTCATTCACTATTCCGTGAAGTATTTCAAGGACACGATAGGCTACATGGGCGCGTTCTCTACAGAGTTGCTTCGCAATGCCGGACATTCAGTGCTTCGCATGAAGGAACCGTCGGTTCTTTCCATCCCCGTAGAGGACAAACTTTTCTACGATGAACTCATGATCCGTCTCATGCGTCATGCGGGTCAGGTCGCCATCGTCAGAAGCCTGATAGAGGTGATACTCAGCCAGTTCGATGAGCTCCTTCCGGCTCCGGGCGGTTCCGCATCCTCCAGGCTATGCTCGTCTTACCTCGAAAAAGTGTTCGATGTTTCGCAGCCCTTCTCCAGCGTTGCCGGTTACGCTTCGCTTCTGGGCGTCACGCCCAGCCATCTAAACCGCACCGTCAAGGCCGAAACCGGAAAAAGTGCCGGCGAATGGATTGACAATGCCCGTCTGGCCCTTGCCCGCGAACTTCTCTGCGACAGGTCAATGCCAATGTCGGAAATCGCTGAACGTCTCTGTTTCTCCGAAGCGTCATATTTTTCCCGGTTTTTCCGCAAGATGACCGGCATCTCTCCTTCCTCTTTCCGCGAAAGAATGGTATAAATCGTCCTTTAGGATGTGCGAATAGTGCAATGACGGAAATCATTGTATCTTGTACTTTTGCCGCCGCTTAATAAACGAACTATGATTCATTTTATTGTGGCAGTGATGCTGGTGACGGCGACACCTGTCGTGAAAGATACATTGTCGGGCGCTGTCGTATCCTCATCATTGAAACAAACATTGACGAAAAATGAGATTGCTGTCCCTGTTACTTCTTTGACTATGAAGGAGATAGAGACAGCGGGACTTGCCTCTCCCAAGAATTTGGCCGGCATTGTTCCCGGGCTGGCGATGCCCGATTACGGGTCGTCGATGACGTCAACCATTTATGTACGCGGCATCGGCTCGCGTATGGAAAACCCGGTAATCGGCCTGTATATCGACGACGTGCCGGTCCTGGACAAGAACTGTTATGATTTTTCATTCATGGACATCCGGCGGATCGACATGCTCCGCGGTCCCCAGGGTACGCTCTACGGGCGCAATTCCATGCTCGGTGTCATGGCTGTGGAAACATTGTCCCCGGCAGTATGGCAGGGAGTAAGGGCCAATGTCGAATACGGTAGTGCCAATTCGTTGAGAGTCAATGCTTCCATGTATAAGAACAATGTCGGTGCCGCCGTAATGTACGGACACTCTGACGGATTTTATACCAATGAATATTCAGGCAGCAAGTGTGATGTCTCCGATGCAGTATCCGTGCGTCTCCGATATGTGAAAGACCGCGGCAATGTTTTCATTGACAACACATTACATGCATCTTATACGGATCAGGGCGGATATCCTTACCGGCTCTGGAAGGCTGATGCCACGGATGCGTCACAAGGCGGGGAATCATTGGCCGGAGGCTGGCTCTATCCAGTAAATTACAATGACAGAAGTGCTTACAGACGCCTTTTCGTAATGGACGGGCTGCGTGTCAATGTGGATTTGGACAAATGGAAACTGAGTTCGGTAACCAGCCTGCAGATGTTGTTTGATTCCATGGATCTGGACCAGGATTTTACATCCGCGTCGATGTTCACATTGAATCAGACGCAGCAGCAAGCATCTGTGACACAAGAAGTTGTACTACGTCCGCAGACGCATCCCGCCTGGTGGAACCATCAAAGCGGTGTTTTCGCATTCGTCCGCCGCAACGGTATGGGCGCTCCCGTGACGTTTCTCCGCGACGGCATCAGTTCCCTCATTCTGGACAATGCCAATGCCTACATTCCTCAGGAGTTCGGCAAGCTCATGATCGAGGAGGACAATTTCTTGATTTCCAATGATTTCGTCCTCTGGAGCTACAATATGGCCGCTTATCATGAGTCATATTTCCGACTGTCCAGATGGCTCTTTACCGCCGGGCTCCGTGTGGATTATGAAGGCGACCACATGACATACGACTCCAGTTCAGACATCCATTTCAAGCTTACGCCAATGCCTTCGTACAAGGATTTCCCGACCAGCTACCGTGGAAATGAACACATGTCGTTTTTCCAGATTCTTCCGAAAGCGTCAGTCCTTTTCGATGCCGCCACTGAAGCCATGAGACATCGCGGCATTGACTTGAAACTGACGGGCTCCGTTTCGCGCGGTTACAAATCCGGAGGTTTCAACACCCAGATTTTCTCTGACATCCTGCAGAATCGCATGATGAACGGAATGATGTCCGAACTTGGCGTGTATCTCGATGCTGCTGAGGAGATTCCGGCATCTTCCACCAGCTACAGGCCGGAGTCCTGCATGGATTACGAGGCCGGACTGCGTTTAGGAATCAATGCTGCCGGACATTTTCTTACCGCATCTGCGACCGCATACCATATCAGTTGCCGGAATCAGCAGATTACCGTGTTCCCGCGTGGGAAGGGGACAGGACGCATGATGGCCAATGCTGCCAAATCCCGGAGCCGTGGCGTGGAATCCGAGCTCTCCTGGAGATGGAAAGGCCTGAATGTGAATTTCTCCGCCTCTTTCATGGATGCCCGTTTCGTCTCGTATGACGATGGTCATGAAGACTATTCCGGAAACAGGATTCCGTATTCTCCGTCTTCTTCACTATATGCCAGGGCAGGGTACAGGTTCGATTTCAATTCCAAGTTCCTGAACTCCCTGATGTTGTCTGCCGACATTCTCTGGAACGGCTCCGTCTCCTGGAACGAAAGCGGAACCCTGGTCCAGTCACCATATTCCCTTCTTGGTTTCGACGCGAGGCTGTCTTTCCGCAAAGTCCAGTTTTTCGTTCGCGGGGAAAACCTCGCAGATACATCCTACAGCGTGTTCTATTTCAAGTCTGTAGGCAATTCGTTTTTCCAGCTCGGCAAGCCCAGGCGCTTCAATGCCGGCATTGCGCTGGATTTTTAAGTAATTGTAAATAAATTAATTATATAGTTATTATGAAATTATTAAATGCTTTTTTGATTGCGGCCGTTTCAGTAGTCGCTGCCGCTTGTTCCAAGAATGAACCGGTGAAAATCATCGAAACTCCGGCCGAAACCGTTTACTCCGGCGCCCTGACGGTAGTAGCCGGCGGCAAGGACAATGTTTCCGAAAATGTCAATGTCAATGTCAGTCTCCAGGATGACGGCACGGCGACCATCATCTTCAACAAGGTCAAGTTCGTTCCTCAGATGCCTGTTTCTCTGGATGTCACTGTTCCCGGAGTCAAGTGTGAAATTCGCGAAAATGAGATCATTCTTTCAGGCAACGACATCGTTCCGCTGGCCATGGGAATGCCTTATGCAAAATATAAAGTGACCTCGCTCAATGGTAAAATCATTGCCGGCAAACTGACGGTCTCCCTTAATTTCGGAGAGTTCGCCACGTCCTATGTCGGTGATGCTCAATGAAAAAGATTATTGTCTTTACTCCGCAGCCATAGAAATTGAAGGCACCGGAACCCTCAGGGGGGATGATACAAAAAGGTTGCTATATTGTACGGTTTTTGATTAAATTTTGCTTGGATATTGTTATTTTGGTCGAAAAAAACGATTTTTTGCAAAAAGTGAGTATATTTGCAGAATTGCACCAAGGTAATTCAATATCATGATACAGCAGGACGTTTTACATAATATAAGTATCCGGAAGTTCAGGGATATGTTTCCGGAAATGCCCGGGAAAGGTTTGGGCGATGATCTTCTCATAGCGGACTTGAAATATGACGACGAACTGAAGATGTTCCAGTATCCTTTCAGGTTCGACGGCTATATGCTGATTTTCTGTCAGAAAGGACATATCCGGCTGGATGTGAACCTGGATTCTTTCCAGATAGAAGAGAATACATTGGTGCTGAATGTCCCTGGCAATATCATCCGTGTCCCTGAGGTCGAAAGCGACAACAAGGATCTGCACTTCATCGTAGTGGCGATGTCCAAAGCCTTCATGTCAGGTGTCAGGTTCGATTTCAACAGGCTGTTCAATGAAAGCGTCGCCCTTCTGGACAATCCGTGCATCCAGCTGAATGACATGGAGCGCTCTGTCTGCAAGGAATATCTCCAGCTCGCCTCCACCATTCTCGCCACATCCATCCCGAACAAGAAGGAAGCGATAGGCTCGCTGGTTTCGTCCATTTCCTATTTCCTGGGGTCAATATGGGCTGACCGTCTTTCCGAGGCGGAGCGCAAACCGCAGGCTCCTTCTGCAAAGGCCAAGAATGTATATGACCAGTTCCTGCGTCTTGTCACGGACTACCATACTACAGAGCGGAACATGGCATTCTATGCCGACAAACTCTGCCTCACGCCTAAATATCTGTCAAAACTGGTGAAGACTGTGAGCGGGCGTTCTGCTCCGGAGTGGATTGACTCTTTCGTGATACTCGAGTCGAAGAATATGCTGAAATATTCCGACCTCTCCATAAAGGAGATAGTGTCGAAACTGAATTTCCCGAACCAGTCGGTGTTCTACAAATTCTTCAAGTCGCATACGGGTCTTACGCCAAGCCAGTACCGCAACGAATAAAGATTCCTCAGGATGACACAGATTATTTCTCGAAAGTTGCTAACTTCGTGAAAAATTTGGTGTTATGATCAGCGAAATGCAGATAGACGAGATCATCAGGGAATTGTTCTCGGAAATCAGTTTCTCCAGAGAGCCGGCAGGGCTCTACGACCCATTGAGATATATGATAGAGGGCGGAGGCAAGAGGCTTCGTCCAAGGCTTTGTCTTACAGCGTATTCTCTCTTCAAGGATGAATTTGACGATAGCATTCTCCAGCCTGCTGCGGGACTTGAAGTGTTCCATACATTTACATTGATACATGATGACATCATGGACAAGTCACCGCTGCGCAGGGGCAATCCTACTGTCTGGACCAAATGGGGCGAAGACGGCGCGATTCTCTCCGGCGACGTGATGTGCATCGACAGTTACCGCCGCGTGTCCATGGCTCCGGAGGATGTGCTCGGCAAGGTCCTGAAACTGTTCAACAACACGGCTGCGCAAGTCTGTGAAGGTCAGCAGTATGACATGGATTTCGAGCATGAGGAGAACGTCACGATGGACCAGTATATGCGTATGATCGGGCTCAAGACCGCCGTGCTTATCGCATGTGCGGCGAAGATGGGCGCGGTCATAGGCGGTGCAGATGACGAAGCGTCAGGAAATCTCTACAGATATGGTTATTCGCTCGGTCTGGCATTCCAGATAGCTGACGACTGGCTAGATGCCTTCGGTGACGAGAAAGTGTTCGGAAAACCTATCGGCGGCGACATTGTGAACAACAAGAAATGCTGGCTCACCATCAAGGCCTGCTCGCTCGCGCCGGAAGAGATGGAAAAGGCATTGTCAATGCCGGTGGACACTCCGGAAGAAAAAGCAGCCAAAATAGCTGCCGTCAAGGCTATATATACACGTCTCGGTGTGGATGAAATGGCTCAGAATGAAATAGTCAGCCTTACCGATGACGCTCTGCAGTCGGTGGAGAGTCTGAATCTCGGAAAAGTGCGTTTCGAGATGCTCAAGCGCTTCGCGGACAAGTTGGTTGGAAGAAACAATTAAGGTCAATGGAAAAGAAGGAATTGGAGATAATGGCGCCTGCGGGCAATTTTGAATGTCTGATGGCAGCCATTGAGGGTGGTGCTGACTCTGTATATTTCGGGGTCGGCAATCTGAATATGCGTTCTCATTCTGCCAATAATTTCCAGCCGGATGATCTGGCGGAGGTTGTCAGAATATGCAGGCAATATGGCGTCAAGACGTACCTGACATTGAACATTGTTCTTTATCAGGAAGACATTGAACCTTCTCACAAGGCACTGGATGCAGCGAAGGCGGCGGGCGTGGACGCGGTCATCGCTTCGGACATGGCTGCGATAATGTATTGCCGTCAGATAGGTATGGAGGTGCATATTTCCACACAGTTGAGCATTTCCAATGTGGAAGCGCTGCGCTTCTATGCCCAGTTTGCGGATGTGGTTGTCCTGGCCAGAGAGCTGAATCTGAATCAGGTGAAAGACATTTACGAGACCATCCTGCGGGACGGCATCAAGGGCCCGTCAGGAGAACTTGTCCGTATAGAGATGTTCGCTCATGGGGCGTTGTGCATGGCCATTTCAGGGAAGTGCTACCTCAGTCTCCAGACTTATGGCGCTTCGGCCAACCGCGGAGCCTGCTATCAGCTCTGCCGTCGCGGTTATGAGGTCACCGATCTCGAAACCGGCAACAGCCTGAACATTGACAACAAATATATAATGTCCCCCAAGGACCTGTGTACCATCGAGTTTATGGACAAGATCATAGACGCGGGTGTCAAGGTCTTCAAGATAGAGGGCAGGGCACGTTCGGCAGAATATGTGAAGCGTTGTGCCCAGTGTTACCGTCAGGCGGCTGATGCTGTCTGTGACGGGACTTATACTCCGGAGCTCGCCGCGTCTCTCAAGGCGGAACTCTCCGAGGTGTTCAACAGGGGCTTCTGGGACGGATACTATCAGGGTGCGCGCCTGGGTGAATGGAGTTCGGTTTACGGCAGCTCCGCCACGAGGAAGAAAGTGTATTGCGGCAAGGTGACGAACTGGTTTGACCGTATCGGCGTCGCTGAAATCGCCGTGGAATCTGTGCCGCTCAAGGTCGGTGCCCACTGTATGGCTACGGGCGCGACTACTGGAGTCATTGAGTTTACTGTCAATGACTTGCGTGTAGCACTGAAGCCTGCGGAGGAAGCCGTGAAAGGCGTAAGATGTTCTGTCGCCATCATGCCGGAAAATCCCGGTGTCAGGGATGGTGAGGTCGAGATAACCCCTGCTCCGGGTGATGTTTCAGCCGGTGACTCTGTCGAGAGCCGTGCCGGCGCTTCTGTCAATGCAGAAGGCAAGATTCCGGTAAGGCTTCGCCGTGGGGACAAGATCTACATCTGGGAAGACTGTTAAGTTTTGCGATTATGACCGGAGAAGCAACTGTAGTGAAAAATGCGGGCAGTCATTTCATGCTGTCATTGCTGCCTGAATGGAATCCTTTTCCGGCAGTCCTGAAAGGCCGTGTCCGCCTGAAATCCAGCGAGGCCACGAATCCTGTCGCGGTAGGTGACAGGGTGCGCTTCGAGACTGATATGGACGATGCGGCAGACATAACATTGACACATCCTGCCCTCATTACAGAGGTGCTGGACAGGAAGAATTATGTCATAAGGAAGTCCACGAACCTGTCCAGACAGTCGCATGTGATAGCGGCCAATATCGATATGGCATTTGCTGTGGTGACGCTCTATTTTCCTGAAATAAAGCTGCCTTTCCTGGACAGGATGCTGGTGACCTGCGAGGTTTACGGAGTTCCTGTCACCATAGTCATGAACAAGGTGGACTTGTATGGAAAAGAGGCGCCTGAGGCTGTTGACAACTTTATAAACATCTATACAAAAGCGGGTTACCGTGTAGTTCAGGCATCCGCCAAGACTGGAGAGGGCATCGATGGACTCCGCAGCATTTGTGACGGGAAGGTCTGCCTGTTCTCCGGAGAGTCAGGCGTGGGCAAGTCATCATTGATAAAAGCTCTGGACCCGTCGCTGGACCCGAAAATCGGGAAGATTTCCATCGCCCATCTGCAGGGCAAGCACACCACTTCCTTATATGAGATGTACCGTCTTGCTTCAGGCGGGGCAGTCATCGATACTCCGGGACTCCGCGGCTTCGGCCTGGTGAATTTGGAAAAAGGGGAAATAGCAAGCTACTTCCCCGAAATGCTTAAAGCTGCGGAAAACTGTCGTTTTACGCCCTGCACTCACACTCATGAACCGGGCTGCGCTGTGAAAGATGCCGTGGAGAACGGTGAAATCAGTCCTGAGCGCTATTCATCCTACTTGGGAATGATCGAAGACGACAAGAAGTTCCGCTGATTGCCGTTGTTTTTCTGCACTATCTTGTTATCTCGGCATTGAGCCTGATGTCCTCTACGGAAGCGCCGACCATGACATTGAACTTGCCGTTGTTCGCGCGGAAGTCGTGTATATTGACATCATAGAATTCGAATGCTGATTTCGGCAGGAAGATGGTGACGAGTCTGGATTCTCCCTTGTTCAGATAGATCTTGTCATATCCCTTGAGCTCCTTCTTCGGACGCGCCACTGTCGGATTCTGCTCGCCGACATAGACCTGAACGACCTCTGCCGCGGCTTTCGAACCGGTATTTGTCAATGTGAAGGTGACGTCGAAGCCTTCGCCGCTAGGTGTGACTGCGATGTCCTTGTAGTCGAAGGTGGTGTAGGTGAGTCCGTATCCGAACGGGAAGAGCGGCTTGGTGCCGAGTCTGTCATAGCCCCTGTAGCCCATGAACACGCCTTCGCTGTAGGTCACGTATCTGTTGGTGAATCCGCGTTTGTTTTCGGCCTTCTCCTTCGGATAATAGCTGTCGTGGACAGGATTGTCTTCCCATTTCGCCTCGATGCTGATAGGCAGTCTGCCTGACGGGGAGAATTCTCCGGCGAGCATTCTTGCAAGCGCGAGACCGCCCTCCTGACCAGGATACCATCCGATGACGATAGCCTTGACCTTGTCCATCCACTTGGACATGTCGAATCCGCCGCCGGCGTAAACTACAGTCACTACATTCTGATTATGTGCCGCTGCAAAGCTGATGAGCTCGTCCTGTCCTTCAGGGAGTGTGAATGTCCTGTCCGAGTTCTCTTTCTCTGTCTTGGTGTTGAAACCGGCCACAACTATCACTGTAGTAGCGCTTTCGATGGCCTTCACGTTCTCCGGTGTGTCGTATGAACCGTTCTCGTCAGGTGTCACGAGCTGTACAGGATAGTTCTTTCCGAGTTCCTGCATTCCTGCGTACAATGAGATGGAATACAACGGGCTTACTTTTCCGCTGCCGCCTCCGCATGGTATAACGTCTGCGTTAGGGCCGAGTATGACGGTCTTGGTCTTGCGTCCCGGCTTGAGAGGGAGAATGCCGTCGTTTTTCAGAAGTACTGCAGATTCGCTTGCCATCTTGTAGGCGGTTTCGCGTGAGTACTGGTTGTCCTCGGAGATGTTCTTGTCGAGCTGCGGTCTGTCGAGGAAGTCGAATGCTATCAATGTCTGGAGTATGTTGCAGACTTTCTCGTCGATTTCGGCTTCGGTCACGACTCCGCTCTCGATAAGAGGCTTTATGAGTTCCTTCTTGAAGTACTGGGCACGCGGCATTTCGAGATCAAGTCCGCCTTTGATGCACTCGAGGGTGGAATATGTTGAGGTCCAGTCTGACATTACAAATCCGTCAAATGCCCATTTTCCTTTCAGGTTTTCTCTGATGAGGAACGGACTGGCTGAAGCGTGGACATTGTTCACGAGGTTGTAGCTGGTCATTACTGAACCTACGTGAGCCTCTTCGACGGCGGCCTTGAAAGTAGGAAAGTAAATCTCGTTGATGGTCCTTTCGTCTGCGTCTGAGCTGACGTGGTGTCTGTCATATTCCTGATTGTTCAGAGCGAAATGCTTGATGGTGGCCATGACGCCCTGGGACTGAACACCTTCTATATAATTGACAGCAGTGCGGGCTGCGAGGTACGGGTCTTCTCCCATATATTCGAAGTTTCTGCCGCACAACGGGCTTCTGTATATGTTTACTCCCGGACCGAGCAGGATGTGCACTCCGCGAGCTCTTGAGTCCTGGCCCAATGATACGCCCATCTGGTATGCCAATGTCTGGTTCCATGTCGCTGCAGCAGCTACTCCGCAGGCGAAAAGTGTACTCTTGGTGTTGTTCCTTACGCCTTGAGGACCGTCCGCCATCCTGATTTCAGGGATGCCGAGCCTGTCAATGGCTCTGATGTGGAAGCCGTCCGTGGCACCTGAGATGTAGTCGATTTTCTCATCGAGAGTCATCTGCTCCACGAGCTTGGCCGCCCGCTCTTTGCATTCTTTCGTGATTTCCTGAGCTGTCGCGCCCATTGCCAGGATGCAGGTCAATGCTGCCGAGAATAAAATTCTTTTCATTGTCTGTCTGTTAGATGTTATTTGATTTTTAAATGTTAATTGGCCGTTATGTGTTGTCTTCACAAGACTCATAAAGTTAGGCTTTTAATTTTACATGACAAAAATTTCCTTCAGGAGAAGGCGACGCGGAAGGTCGCTGAACTCGGGCGCATTTTGTCGGATTTGGGGCGGATATGGTGACTTTTCGCATGGAAAAGCAAAAAAATACGTAAAATTACGTAGATGATTTGTTTGGATTGGTACTGTGATAATCCTAAATTTGGCGGAGTTAAAAAGTAATAAAAGTAATAACCATGAAAAACAAATTTTTTGCATTATTTACAATCCTTCTGAGCATATCATTGATTACCACCTATTCCTGCAAAAAGGAAAAGGTTAAAAGCGTATCGGTGACAGAAGTCGGATTGAACAAGACCTCGACCACTATCATTGAAGGAGAGACTGAGACCCTGGTTGCTACCGTGATGCCGGAAAATGCTACTGACAAGGGTGTCGTGTGGGAAAGCGGTAATGAAAGTGCGGCTACCGTAAGTCAGGAGGGCCTCGTGACTGCTGTCGGGGAAGGAAAGGCGACGATAACCGTGAAGACCAATGACGGCGGATTCAGCGCGTCATGCGAAGTGACTGTGAAAAAGAAGGTCATCGCTGTGACGGGCGTCGTATTGGGCAATACCGAACTGACTCTCGTGGAAGGTGAAGAGGAAAAGCTGGCAGCGGCAGTGACACCGGAGAATGCTACGGACAAGAGTGTCGTGTGGGAAAGCAGTAATAAAAGTGCTGCTACCGTAAGTCAGGAGGGCCTCGTGACTGCTGTCGGGGAAGGAAAGGCAACGATAACCGTGAAGACCAATGACGGCGGATTCAGTGCGTCATGTGAGGTGACTGTGAAAAAGAAGGTCATCGCTGTGACGGGCGTCAAGTTGAGTGCTGAGTCTATGACACTTCGTGAAGGGGATAAAGGAACACTTACAGCTACTGTAGAGCCTGCAAATGCGACCAATAAAAATGTGGAATGGTGGACCAGTGATCTTGATGTTGTCAGCGTGACCAGTACATCGGGCAGCAGCAATGGTTATGTGGAGGCAAGAAAGGCAGGAAAGGCCACGGTTACAGTAAAGACCGAAGACGGTGAGTTCAGCGCGTCATGTGAGATCACTGTAGAGAAAAAGGAAGTTCCGGTAACCGGAATCACTATAGAGCCGTCTTCATTGAAATTGCCTGCCGGAGATACATATTCTCTTATTCCGCATGTGCAGCCAAGTGATGCTACAAATCAGGATATCAAATGGTTAAGTACCAATGAGGGTGTCGCTACCGTGAATGCGGAAGGCAAGGTGACGGCTGTTGCAGCCGGCAGTGCCGAAATACGGGCTATGTTGGAAGGGAAATTTGCAACCTGTCCTGTCGAAGTTGATAATGTCACGATGACAATGAAAAAAACGTCATATATGGTGATTTTGTCATTGTCCAAAAAAATCAACATCGAATCTGACATTGAGACGAATTTCACCTTGGACAAGAGCAAGATTACAGTTGTTTCTGCCGATCCGCTCATCGCTACAGTCGATCAGGACCTCAATTTGGTTGCTCCCGGCAAGATAGGAAAAGCTCTCGTAACATTGAATTACAGATATGGGAATGGCCTGCTGAGTACCAGTTTTATGGTTACTGTAAAAAAGAATCTTAAAGACTAGGAAACTGTTCGGCATACAAGGTTCAGGTAGAAAAGGAAAACAGGATTTTTCTTCTTATATTTGTGGTTTTAAGCAAAAATATAAGAAATATTGCCGAACCTTAAGGATATGGACAACAAGAAATTCAGACTCTGGAATCGTATCACAGCTGCCGCAGTCTTTGTCATTGCAGCCTTCACATACCTTTCCACCATAGAATCGACCGCTTCATTCTGGGATTGTGGCGAATTTATCGCTTCATCGTATAAACTCGAAGTAGGTCATCCGCCAGGAAACCCTGTATTCCAGCTCATTGCGAGATTCTTCACAATGTTTACGGACGGAGCGCATGCCGCCATTGCAGTCAATGCCATGAGTGCGCTCTGTTCCGCATTGACCATCTTCCTTCTCTATCTCACCATCGTTTTCTTCGCCAAGAGGCTCGAAGGGAAACCGGCTGAGAACGGAGAGTGGAGTCTGAGCCAGACGATATTGATCTGCGGCAGCGGCGCCATCGGAGCATTGGCATATTGCTTCTCTGATACATTCTGGTTCTCCGCAGTCGAGGGTGAGGTCTATGCGATGTCGTCGCTTTTTACCGCCTTGGTAGTCTGGGCGATGACCAGATGGTACGAGCAGGCGGATACGCCGTATGCAAACAGATGGATACTGCTGATATCGTTCCTCATGGGACTTTCCATCGGAGTACATCTGCTGAACCTTCTGACGATTCCGACATTGGTCTTCCTGTACTTCTACAGGAAACGCGAGGACGGGCACTATACCTTCTGGCAGTACGTGGGCATATTCTTGCTTTCCGTAGTCATAGTCGGTCTGCTCTTTTTCGTCATCATTCCGTACCTTCCTAAGGTTGCAGCTTACGTCGACCTGTTCTTTGTCAATGTGTTGGGCCTCCCGTACAACAGCGGTGCGGCATTCTTTATGGTCGCGCTCCTCGCTCTTTGCTTCTGGGGTGCATTCAAGACATACAAAGAAGGCAAAGCATTGATGAATACGGTATTGCTGAGCTTCACAACCATTGTGATCGGCTTCTCTGTATTCGCGATAGTGGTTATCCGTTCCAATGTGATGCCTCCGACCAATGAGTACCAGCCGGACAATGCATTTACGCTTGTGCGCTATCTCTCACGTGAGCAGTACGGAACCACGCCTCTGGTTTACGGCCAGTATTACGGCGCTCCATATCATATGGAGGAGAAAAAGTACTGGGCGCCGTTGGACGGAAAATACAAATATGTAGATGGGCCGGCAGAGCCTGTTTATGAGAATACCGGCAAGATGCTGTTCCCGAGAATGTGGAACGGCGGCGACCAGAAATTCGTGAAATTCTACGAGTCCTACACCGGCGGGAAAGGCCGTGTGATACCTGGCGCCGACTATAAGAAGCCGTCATTCGGGGCCAACCTGAACTTCTTCTTCGATTTCCAGATGAACTGGATGTATTGGAGATACTTCATGTGGAACTTCGCCGGAAGGCAGAATGATATACACAGCCCTGTACCGGGAGACAAGTTCTATGGGAACTGGGAATGCGGCATCAAGCCTATTGACGAGTTGAGGCTCGGGGACCAGAGCAATGCGCCTGATGTCCTGAAGCACAACAAGGGCAAGAACCACTATTATCTTCTTCCGTTGATTTTAGGTATTCTGGGCCTGTTCTTCCAGTTCGAAAGGGACAAGAGAGGCTGTTGGCTTAACTTCCTGCTGTTCTTCATGACGGGAATCGCCATTGTCCTGTATCTCAATCAGTCACCTTATCAGGTGCGTGAGCGTGACTATGCTTACGCCGGGTCATTCTATGCGTTTGCGATATGGATAGGTTTCGGTGCAATGGCATTGTTCCACTGGATGGGCGAGAGCCTGCGCTCGAAATATCCTGCTGCATTTGCGGGAGCATTGACATTGGCCTGTCTCTGCGTGCCTGCGCTGATGGCTTCGGAAAACTGGGACGACCATGACAGGAGCAACAGGCGGACATCTGTCGAGATGGCGAAGAACTATCTGAATTCGGTCGGACCTCAGGGTGTGCTGATTACGCACGGGGACAATGATACTTTCCCTCTGTGGTATGCGCAGGAGGTCGAAAATGTGCGTCCGGATGTGCGCATCGTGAATACTTCACTGCTCGGAACGGACTGGCATATCGGCCAGATGAAATGGGCCTGCAACGAGTCCAAGCCTCTTCCGCTGACTGTCGGACCTGCGCAGTATCTGTACGGTACCAACGATTTCATCTATATCTCGGACAGCCGCAACCAGGTGCTTCCGATATCAGTAGTGATGGATGTGTTCAAGCATCCTGATGCAAAACTGGTTCTGGAAAACGGCAAGAAGGTCGATTACATAGTGTCTCGCAAGATGAGCATACCTGTAAACAAGGAAAATGCTCTCAAGTCCGGCATTGTCAGTCCTAAGTTCGCGGATATGATTCCGGATGAAATCATCCTGACCATTCCTAAGAAGAAGAACGTCCTTACCAAGGCCGAGCTCTTTGTTCTGGATTTCCTTTCCAATTATCAATGGGACAGGCCTCTGAATGTGCTCAGCCAGGGCGGTGACTTGAATATCGGACTGCGCGATTATCTGATGTACGAGGGATATTCCAGCAAGCTGGTTCCGTTCAAGAACAAGATAACTGCTTCTGATCCGGGACTCGTGGATGTGGATGAACTCTACGACAAGATGATGAACGTCTATACATGGAATGATATCCGCAAGGATAACTATGATGTTGATTATCAGAACTATTACACGTTCCTCGGAGTCCTTCCGCAGCGCGAGCTGTTCGTGTCCACGGCCAATGCACTGCTCAAGACAGGTGACAAGGAGCGTGCTCTGAAGGTGCTGGACAAATGCCAGGAGTCAATGCCGGACAATGTCTGGCCGCTCGAGTCCATTCCGCTCGGCTTTACTACCAATGATTATATGGTGGTGAATATGGTAAGCGACTATTTTGCTGTCGGAGCCCCGGACAAGGCCGCTGAACTCGGATTGAAACTCGGCCGTGAACTTGTCCAGTCCACACAGTTCTATATGGACTTCTACGACTATGCCCAGTCTGAGTTCGAGACCTGCTGCCAGTTCCTCTATTACCTGATAGATGAATTGGAGAAGGGAGGAGCGGCTGACGCTGTCAAGGAACTGAAGACTTCATTGGTCAATATCCTGAGCGTCGGTTCCCAGATGGACGAGTATCTTAACGAGGCTGACACCGTTTCGGCCAATGATTCTGCTAAATAATTACAGATGAAACACATAAGGAATTTCTGCATAATTGCTCATATAGACCACGGAAAGAGTACCCTTGCCGACAGGCTCATTGAACTTACCCAGACATTGGGTGCAAGAGAGATGGAAAATCAGGTGCTGGACGATATGGATTTGGAGAGGGAAAAGGGCATCACCATCAAGAGCCACGCTATACAGATGGAGTACTCCTACAAGGGTGAACCCTATGTGCTGAATCTCATTGACACTCCGGGCCACGTGGATTTCTCATACGAGGTGTCCCGTTCCATCGCTTCCTGTGAAGGTGCTCTGCTGGTGGTGGATGCCACGCAAGGTGTTCAGGCTCAGACGATTTCGAACCTGTATCAGGCGATTGAGCATGGCCTTGAGATTATCCCGGTTCTGAACAAGATAGATATGGATGCTGCCAGGCCGGATGTGGTGACTGATGAGGTTTGCGAGCTGCTTGGCTGCAAGCCTGAGGAGGTGTATCATGTTTCTGCAAGGACTGGTCAGGGTGTGGCGCCGCTTCTGGATGCCATCGTGGAAAAGATTCCTGCTCCGACAGGCGACCCTGAGGCTCCGCTCCAGGCATTGATTTTCGACTCGGTCTTCAACTCGTTCCGGGGAATCATCGCGTACTATAAGATCAAGAACGGCGTTATCCATGCAGGCGACAAGGTCAAGTTCTTCAATACGGGACAGGAGTATGTGGCTGACGAGGTAGGTGTCCTCAAGATGAGGCTCTGCCCGACCAAAGAAGTGAGCTGCGGCAATGTGGGCTACATCATTTCAGGTATCAAGACGGCTGCCGAGGTCAAGGTGGGTGATACCATAACTCACGTGGAAAGGCCTTGCGAGAAAGCCATTGCCGGTTTCGAGGAGGTCAAGCCGATGCTTTTCGCCGGAATGTATCCGGTCCAGGCGGACAAATACGAGGAACTGCGTTCGACATTGGAAAAGTTCCAGCTCAATGATGCTTCATTTGTCTATGAGCCGGAGTCTTCTATGGCGCTCGGTTTCGGTTTCCGCTGCGGTTTTCTGGGACTGCTCCATCTGGAAATTGTCCAGGAAAGGCTCTTCAGGGAGTTCAATATGGATGTCATCACGACGGTCCCTAACGTTTCGTACAAGGTATATACGAGCAAGGGGGATTGCATTGACGTGCACAATCCTTCCGGTCTTCCGGCACCGACCCTCATTGACCATATCGAGGAACCTTATATCAGGGCACAGATTATTACCAATACAGAGTTCTACGGGCCTATAATGAAGCTCTGCATCGACAAGAGGGGTACGCTCATGGGCGAGCATTATGTGACTGCGGACAGGGTGGAGCTGACTTATGAGATGCCGCTTTCCGAGATCGTGTTCGATTTCTATGACAAGCTCAAGACGATTTCCAAAGGATACGCTTCGTTTGACTATCATATAAAGGGTTATCGTCCTGCCAAGCTGGTCAAGCTCGATATTCTGCTTAATGGTGATCCTGCGGATGCGCTGTCAACGCTTATCCATGAGGACCGTGCCTATGATTTCGGCAGAAAGATCTGCTTGAAGCTCAAGGACCTGATCCCGCGTCAGCAGTTCGATATCGCCATCCAGGCTGCGATCGGAGCGAAAATCATTGCCCGGGAAACTGTCCGCCAGGTGCGTAAGGATGTGACAGCCAAGTGCTACGGCGGTGACGTGACTCGAAAGAGAAAGCTTTTGGAGAAACAGAAGGAGGGAAAGAAGCGTATGCGTCAGATAGGTACTGTCCAGGTGCCTCAGAGTGCGTTTATGGCTGTACTTAAACTCGATTCATAATGAAAAAGGTTGCTGTTCTGCTGACTGTCCACAACAGGCGGGAAAAGACATTGGCCTGTCTCGAAAACTGCTATCGTCAGATAGATTCGATGAAAGGGGATGATACATATTCCTTTTCGGTCTATCTGGTGGATGACGGTTCTACTGACGGGACTTCTGAGGCTGTCCTGCAGACTTATCCCCAGACTCATGTCATCAAGGGTGACGGTTCATTGTTCTGGAATCACGGAATGAGGACCGCCTGGGACGCGGCTGCTGCGGATGAACAGGATTTCTATCTTTGGCTCAATGATGATACATTGATGAAGGAAGGCGCTCTTTCCTGCATTATGGAGACGTCTGAGTTTCTCAGGCACAAGTCCATCGTGGTCGGTACTACAGAGGGTGCGAAAGGGAAATTGAGCTATGGCGGGCGGACCAAATCGGGGAAGCTTGTAACGCCGGATCCTGCCATTCCTGTTCCGTGTCAGATTTTCAATGGCAACATTGTCCTTGTTCCGTCTCATGTCTATCGGATTCTAGGGAATCTGGATCCTCATTACAGTCATAGTTTCGGAGACTTCGACTATGGCGCAAGGGCAATGAAAGCCAAGGTTACGGAGGTCGTGGCTCCGGGCGTCCTGGGCATATGCGACAGAAATCCTGGTGTGCCTAAATGGCGTAACCGCGCATATACTCTCAAGGAGCGCGTGGCTTTTCTGCATAGTCCCAAGGGGCGTCCCCCGCGTGAACAGTTTCTGTACGACTGCCGCTGCCAGGGGCTCTTCTTTGCAGTGTTCCACGGAATGTCGATAGCTCTGAAGGTGTTTTTCCCGAAAAGGAATGCTTAGTATGTCGAAATTTTCTTCTTATGTCAAGTCAATGAGATTGAGGACGTTGCCTCTGTCTCTTGCCGGTGTCTGCCTTGGAATTATGCTTGCGGCAGCGGATTATTCTGTCAGCTGGAAAGTGGCTGTGCTGGTGATGCTTACGACGGTTTGTCTCCAGGTATTGTCCAATGTCTCCAATGAACTGGGCGATGCCCTGAGCGGTGTGGACGGTTCTGACCGTGAGGGGCCGCAGTATTCTCTGGGTGAAGGCGGACTGACTGTGAAAGATGTCAAAAGGTTCGTGGTGGTGATGGCTGTTGCCTGCGCATTGTCCGGACTGCTTATGCTTCAGGCGTCTTTCGGGACGTTGTTCGCATTGGAGCCGGTCTGTCTGATCATTCTTGGAGCTGCGGCTATCGGTGCGGCCATAAAATACACTCTCGGGAAGAATCCTTATGGTTACAGGGGGCTCGGGGATATGTCTGTGTTCATTTTCTTCGGCATCGTGTCTGTGCTCGGTGCGTATTTCGTGATGTCTCACGCCTTTCCCTACTGGATAATGCTGTTGCCTGCTGTGGCCATCGGATGTTTCAGTGTCGCTGTCCTCAATGTGAACAATATCAGGGATATAGATTCTGATGCCGGACTCCGTGTCACTACCCCGATGCGTATCGGGGTGAAAAGAGCCAAGATATATCAGACGTTCCTGATTGTTTCCGGCTGGTTGTGTCTGGTGGCGTTCAATCTTCTGCGCTTTCCGGATGTGTGGCACTGGCTGTATTTCATAACGTTGCCGCTGTTCGTGGCGCATCTTTACGGTGTCTGGACAAGGTCAGGCAAGGCATTGGACCCGATGCTTCCGCTTCTGGTCATTTCCACTTTCCTCCTGTCTCTTCTGATGGGATTCGGATATCTTGTGTTTCTGCTGTAGGTGCTTAGTAGCCTTCAAAGAATAACCTGCATCATCTTAAGGAATCTTTGCGGTCTATATCTTTTTTCTCATCAGTCATGTGCCACCGGCACACTCCTTCTTTGAAAACAGATCTATCCTCGAAAATCTTCTCTTAATCTGAGGCAACTTATTATTATCATGTTACTTATGGCTATTCTTGAGAAATAAGTCGGCAACCTTGCTTCATGTGCTTTCTGTGGGGCTGGACTTCTACAAATTAACGGATGCCGTTTCACAACGGCATCCGTTCAAACAATAAGATTGGTTGATGGTTAATATGATATCTCTTCTCCGCCCCTTTTATCTGTGCGGGGCCTTCCTGTTTGATCAGGAATTTCAGTAACTTATTTAAAAGAAGAGACCTTTCACAAATACAAAACTTTAGTTCTAATGTTTTCGTTTTTTTTCTATGCGAAAGATATGAAATCAATTTCTAAATAACAATTTTTCAGAAGATATTTTTCACTTTTTTTTGATTTTGTAAGTGATTGAATCATAGGAAGAAATACGTTGTAAAATTTACAAAACGCTTATAAACTAGTGCTGATAGGTTTATTGCTGCTTAAAAATCGTAAGAGTATTTGCCTTGTCTGCGCCGAATCGTAATATTCTCATACAAAACTCCATCTCCGCCGTAAAAGAGCTCCTTTTTGCAAGAAATGCCCTCCAGCATTTTCAATTTGGACCATTATGGACTTTTGATGTGGCCTTTCAAGTGGGGAAGTTGCTCTATGACTCTTTCTGCAACTTCAGAACCTCCTCCACGGACAAGCCGGTAACATCGCAGATAGTTTGAACAGGCAGATTGTTCTTCAGCATCTTCAGTACGATGCTGTTTCTCTCTTCCGCACGTCCTTTCGCGAGTCCTTCTTCAAGGCCGATCTCCTTGGCGTATTCGATCTGATTGTGGGTGTCACGTGCTGTTGTCATTGCCTTTACGTAATTTTGTTTGTCAATATTGTCAAGGCTGGCGTACTCAGAGGCTTTCCTTTAGCTTAGCCACATCCTCCAGGGACAATTCTGTCGCCTTCGCCACGATTTCGCATGGCGTCCCCAACTGAAGCAGGTTGATCGCGATTTGTTGTTTCGCATCTTCTCTACCTTCTTCACGTCCTTTCGAGAGTCCTTCTTCAAGTCCCTCCGCACGACCTATTACACGCCCTTTCGCGAGTCCTTTCGCGAGACCTTCTTCAAGTCCGGTCTCCTTGGCATATTCGATCTGATTATGGGTGTCACGTGCTGTTGTCATGGCCTTTACGTAATTTTGTTTGTCAATGTTGTCAAGGCTGGCGTACTCGGCTACGTCGAAGAGGCGGCTGAAGATCCTGTCCCGCAGCGCTGCCGGTCTTTCAAGGA
>OLRA01000275.1_pt1 | contig 72047 bp, 59 predicted proteins | sample 1673011 | NCBI WGS metagenome assembly OLRA01 (sample SAMEA3136746, study PRJEB25190) | human gut metagenome | reverse complement strand
GGCAAAAGAAAAACCAGAGGTTTATTCCTCTGGCTCTTTTGCCTTACATAGTCCGCTGACAGTTGCTTCAACTATGGACAGCTCTTTATCGTTTAGTTTGTCGAGTTCTGCGTCTAAGCGTCTGCGGACGGAACTTCTTTTGACCTCATTATCTGGGAATATGTATTCATCAACCGATACACCGAACATTGTCACAAGCTGAATGAACAGCTCCAGACTTGGCTTTTGTCCTTCATTTTCAATCGCTTGAAGATGTCTTGGGTCATAATCTACAATACGAGCAAGCTGCTCTCTGGTCATACCTTTTGCTGTCCTTGCTTTCTTGATTGCCTGTCCTATCGGTGTAAAATCGAAGTCAAAATCATTGTTTCTTGTGTCCATAAACTCACCACCTTGTATCTGCAAAATGCTACTATTATATTTTACAGAAATGTGAGTTCTTATAGAACGGTTTGAAATCTCTGATATTAGGATATAAAATCTCTTATTACAGGCGGTCAAAGTTCATAATTGCACACTTGATACTGTTCGTTTAAACGGCTATAATATATACAGTACACCTTAGGAGGTCAGATATGTTTGAATATATGACAGCACAGGAAGCCGCTGAAAAGTGGAATGTATCGTTAAGATGGGTACAAAGACTTTGTAAAGGAAACCGTATTGAGGGGGTTATGAATATTAACCGTGTGTGGCTTATTCCGAAAAATGCTGAAAAGCCTGCTGATGCAAGAAAAAAGTTGATGAAAAATTGAAAATTTTTCGTTAGTGTTTATTATGGAGGTGTTATATGTGAGGTACAGGATTTTAATTTCCGATGATGAAGTTGATATAGTTGAAATGCTTACAGGATTTTTTAGAAGCAAGGGCTATGAGGTCTTTTCTGCTTATAATGGAGTAGAAACCCTCAAATTAGCAGAATTACAACCAGATATAATCTTATTAGATATAAATATGCCGAAGCTTGATGGGATTGAAGTCTGCAAGAAAATTAGGGATTATGTTTCTTGCCCTATACTCTTTTTAACTGCCCGTATTGAAGAAAATGATAAGGTACAAGGATTTTCCGTAGGTGGTGATGATTATATTGTTAAGCCGTTTTCTCTTGTTGAACTTGAAGCCAGAGTGCAAGCACATTTAAGAAGAGAAGAACGACATCAAACGAATACAAAAGTTAAGTTTTCAGGAGAACTTTTAATTGACTACTCTGAAAGAACTGTTTATATACAGAACCAACCTATTGGTCTTGTAAAAAAAGAATTTGACATTGTTGAGTTATTATCTCAAAACGCAGGACAAGTTTTTGATAAAGAGAGAATTTATGAAAGAGTTTGGGGATATGACAGTGAGGGAGATAGTAGTGTTGTTGCCGAGCATATTCGCAGAATACGAACAAAAATTGCAGCATACACAAATAAATCTTATATTGAAACAGTTTGGGGGTGTGGATATAAGTGGATAAGATAAAGAAAATGTGGTGTAACCTGTCATTGCGAAAAAGTATAATACTTTATATCTCAGCGTTTGTAATTCTTGCCATTCTATTAAGTGCAGGAACAGCTACTTTGTGCAATAATGCTACAAAAACGATTGAAAGCAAATATCCCCCAACAGGAGAAAAATATTATTTAACAAATGAAAATGGAGAAAGACTCGGTGATGGCAATTATATTGGAGTTGCACCTGTTGCAATGTCTGAAAAAGACCAACGGTTACTTTCAATATGTGAAGTTGCCCCAATAATTGCAACTCCGATTTATTCAGCGTTATGTATCATTACGGCGACCTTGTTATTCTATAGAAACAAGTTAAAAAAACCACTTACAGAATTAAAAGCCGCTTCTGAAATGATTTCTAATAATAATTTAGACTTCTCAATTAAATATGACAGCAAAGATGAATTAGGAGAATTGTGTTCATCATTTGAAACAATGCGTTTTACCCTTGCTAATAATTTCTCTGAAATGTGGCGGCAAATGGAAGAACGAAAACAACTCAATGCTGCGTTTGCTCACGATTTACGTACTCCACTTACCGTATTAAAAGGGTATAATGAAATTTTACAGTCCAACCATGACCCAATAACCAAAAGCACCGCTGTAACAATGGGAAAACATATTTTCCGTTTGGAAAGATATGTTGATAGTATGAGCCACTTGCGTCGTTTAGAAGATGCTCAACCCATAAGTGACAAGTCTAATATAAGCGGTTATGTGACCGCAATAGCTGATAGTGCAAGAATTTTGTGTGAGCAAAGTGGAAAAACTCTTTCTATTCAAAATAACATTTCCGATATTCCTATTGGCATTGATTATACTTTTGTTTCACAAGTGAATAATAATTTGATTTCAAACGCAATCCGATACGCAACATCAAAGGTAAACATCACTTACACAAGTAATAATGATGGCTTTTATCTCTCTGTTTCAGACAATGGATGTGGCTTTTCAAAAAATATTTTAAGCAAAGCAACCAATCCATATTTTACGGAAGAAGAAAATCACTCTGAGCATTTCGGACTTGGGCTGTATATCTGTAAAATTTTATGCGAACATCACGGTGGTTATCTGAAAATTGAAAATTGCTCAATCGGAGCAAAAGTGACTGCTTTTTTCAAATCTCTCGATTAGTAGATAAAAAGTAGAAAATTGCATTCTATACTCTCTATGTAAACACATGGAGAGTATTTTTTTGCTCCCTAAGACGAAAGGAGTTTTTGATATGGAACTTAAAGCAATTCAACTAACAAAGCAATATGGCTCAAAAACAGCCGTAAACCATTTGAACCTCTCATTATCAAATGGCGTTTACGGTTTGCTTGGTGCAAATGGTGCGGGAAAAACTACCCTTATGCGGTTACTCTGCGATATTCAGACACCGACCTCTGGGAAAATTACTTTGGACGGGAAAAACATATCTGTACTCGGGGAGAAGTACCGTAATTTATTGGGATATTTACCGCAACAGTTTGGATATTATCCAGACTTTACAGCTTGGGATTTCCTTATGTATGTTGCGGCATTAAAAGGACTGAGTGAAAAACAAGCTCATAAGAAAGCAACAGAATTGTTGGAAGCTGTTGACTTAGCAGAGAAAAGAAACCTCAAAATCAAAACTTTCTCTGGTGGTATGAAACAACGTTTAGGTATTGCACAGGCGATGTTGAATAATCCACGCATCTTAATTTTAGATGAGCCGACAGCAGGTCTTGATCCAAAAGAGCGTGTCCGTTTTCGTAATCTGATTAGTGCATTTTCTAAAGATAGAATAGTTATTCTCTCTACGCACATTGTTTCTGATGTCGAGTTTATTGCTGAGGACATTATTATGATGAAAGACGGTCAGATTCTCCATTTTGGAAAAACGCAGGAAATTACCACAGAAATTGACGGACAGGTATGGGAATGTACAGTTCCGACCAGTCGTGCGGAGCAATATTCTGAAACTCTGAATATAAGCAATTTGCGAAACATTGAAAATAATTGTACGGTTCTGCGTGTGATTTCTGAACAGTCGCCTATGGAAAATGCGATAAAGGTAGAACCTACATTAGAGGATTTGTATCTATTCTATTTTAAAGGAGTGAACGAATAATGAAAAATCTAATCAAGTTTGAATTACGAAAAATATTGACAAAACGCTTTGCGGTTATTTCTGTTGCTGCCATATTACTATTGTCCTTGATACTGTCTTTTTCCACGCTTCACAGTATGTACGCATTTGACGGAAACGGTACAGAGGAAACTGGAAAAGCTGCGGTTGAAATTGATAAGCAAATTGCATTGAAGTATGAGGGAAAGTTAACTGACAATAAAGTACAGCAGATGATGTCTGAGTTTAAGCCTACTCAAGATTTACATGGAATGAACGCAAAATACATTTATCAAAATGCTTTGCAGTCTTCTGTATTCTCCCATTTTGCTGATATAGATGGTAGTTGGAACGGGTTAAGCGTAGCTGATGTATTTGGCGATAAAGAAATAAAAGTTGGGTATGTAAACGGTTGGCTTAGTACAAGCCAAAATATGGCGAAGATTTTTATTGTCCTTTCATTAGTAATTATTTTGCTAATTGCTCCTGTTTTCTCTGGCGAGTATGGTGGAGTGGATAACATTATTTTGACAAGTAAATACGGAAAGACAAAATGTGCCACGGCAAAAGTATTAGCAAGTTTACTTTCAGCCGTTTTCATAACGACTTTGGTTGTTATTTTCAATTTGCTTATTGCGGTTGCTATTTATGGAACAGAGGGGCTGGACTGCTCTATCCTTTTTGCTCCAATAGATTTTTTAGAAGGGTATATTCCATTTAATATTACTTGCGGAACAGTATTAAAGTATCAAATCCTGTTGGCGTTTATGAGTGCAATCAGTGTAACAGGAATAGTTTTAATTCTGTCTGCTGTTTGTAAAAGTCAAATGATAGCGTTTGTAATTTCAGCAGCTATTTATGTGATACCGATAATGCTTCCTATCTCTGAAACAAGTGCATTATATCGAATTATTGTGCTGATGCCCCTTTTCTATTCACAGTATATTTCCATAATGTCTGTTGAACAAATGCACAATGGTATGCTTTATGCAGTATGGTCTATTCCTGTTGCGATTGCTTTAGTAGTAATAGGTTCAATCATTTCCCATAAGGCATTTTCAAAACATCAAGTAAGATAAGCTTTAAAATCAATATGAAGCAAGCCCATCAAATAAAAAAACGGTGCTTTGGTGGGCAGTATAAACATGCCCAGATGAAAATTTAACTTCCCTCTGAACCCGTTTTCGAGTTTGGAGGGATTTTTTATGCGATGGTCGCATATGACCGCAATGCTGCTCATCAGAAGCAGCTACTATTTACGGAGTGTCACAGTGGAGTGAAGATTATCTTTTAGAAAAAATCATCACTTACTCGTGGCACTCTTACATTTTACAAGCAGAGATTACATCTCTTGATTATAGATATGTTTACGCTCATTGCCGTAGAGGTCTTAGTACCTTTGCGGCTTTTTGTTTGTCGAAAAATGTCTTAACACAAAACAAGGCTATTTCTTGCGTTGGTTGCCGTTCACCGCCTGCCAATCTGGATTTTCAAAAAAATTCAGATTGGAGGAAACAATATGGCATACAACAAAGCCAAAGAAGAAAAGAAATGGCGGCTCTGGAAAGAAGCCGAGGAAAAGCAGTTACGGAGCTTGGGGGTTAATGAGGACGATATAGAAAAGCTCCGTGTTCACGATTGGACGATTTTTAATTCAGACAGACGGTATTATCAGCGAGTGCAGGAAACAGGTACATATCTTGACGAGCTTGTTGAAGATACTACACAGCCCGAAGTCAAAACGGTTGAGGATTTTCTGGACAGTATCGAAAATCAGCACCTCTATCAAGTTTTGATTAAGGTGGACAGGCTTACATTGCAGATTGCTTTGATGAAGATACAAGGATATTCAACCCGTGAAATTGCGGTGTATCTGGATATTACTGAAAAAGCTGTTTACAGAAGAATGGATAGGCTCAAAGAAAAATTAAAAAAGTTATTTGAGTAGAGGGGAAAATTGAATATTCCCACGGGCTACAGGGTGAGAGGACAAAAAACTCTTGCCCTGTTTTCCTTTGTGTGGCGAAAACGGGATTGCTCCTTGACAACCGAATACTCATTCGCCAAATACTTCCTCTTTGTGATTGTGATGAGCATAAGCGTGTGCAGCGGTACGCCATGACCTGCCAAATGGCAGCGAGCGATGAAAGGTGGTGAGCCAGTCTTTACCGACTCAAAATATCGGGCAGCTCCCGATTTCGCCATAACCCACAAAGAGGATAATGATACTCCCGTCCAGTCACAGTCCGAGCGTGATAAAACCGTCGCAGGCAATGAGGGCGGCTCTGTCAGAACGACAGTTGGGGTGAAACTCCCGTGGCGTCAGTTCGCTGCTGACCGTTTGGCGACTTCCCATAGCATTTCGGGGTGTCGAGGACAAATTGAAATGCTTCTATCATATCAGCCAAACGAAAGGAGGTCATAAGAACAGAGATATTGTTAATATTCTTCCGACCTTAAATACTTCCTTTTGTTTGGCTGCCTACATAGGCAGAACTAATCTGCCTGAATCCAGATGGGAGGTCAAACACAATGGAAAGAATTATTAAGCGTGGCGACATTTACTACGCAGAGCTTAACCCCATTATCGGCTCAGAACAAGGCGGCACAAGACCTGTACTTATCATTTCCAATGATATAGGAAACAAGCACAGTCCGACGGTAATCATTGCAGCAATTACGAGCCGAGTACACACAAAAGCAAAGTTGCCCACACATACCGCAGTAAGTAATTATGAAGGGCTTGACAAGGACTCTATTATCCTGCTTGAGCAGATACGGACGATTGATAAGCAGAGGTTAAAACAGTATATGGGAATGATGCCCGATAACATAATGGCAAGAGTTGACAAGGCTCTTGCCATTAGTGTTGCACTTAAAAAAATATGAAAAAATGTGTAAAGCAGGTATGAGGGATATATTTGCACATTGGTAAAATGGCGGCTGTATTTTTATAATTTAGAGGTACAGCCGTTTTAGCTTTAGCGGAGGTATTCGTTTATGGGAAATGAAAATTTTATTCAAAATACAGAACTGAAAAACGAACAGTTGAAAGATGAAACCGAAATATTCAATTCTTTTATCAATGTTATGGTGCAGATAGTTGAAAAATACGGAAAGACTGTTTTGCAGGAGTTGGATTGTGCTGCGTAGGTTACGCAGCCTTACATATCACATTTCCCTATAAATTTATGGAGGTGGTACGATGAACAGAGAAGGAAAGAAATGTGTCCTATATCCGAGAGTAAGTACTGAAATGCAGGTGGACGGATATAGCCTTGAAGGGCAGAAGAATAGCCTGAAACGATTTGCTGACAGGGAGGAAATGGAGATTGTTGGTATATATGAAGATGCGGGTAAATCGGGAAAATCTATTGAGGGGAGACCTGCTTTTAAGAAGATGCTTTCCGATATAAAGAACGGATTGGAGATAGATTATATTCTGGTCTATAAACTTTCACGATTTGGAAGAAACGCAGCAGATATTCTAAATTCATTGGAGTTTGTGCAGTCGTATGGAATAAATCTTATTTGTATTGAGGAAGGTATTGACTCATCACAGACAAGCGGAAAACTTTTAATTTCTGTATTATCTGCGGTTGCAGAAATTGAAAGAGAAAATATCATTGAACAGACAATGAACGGACGCAGAGAAAAAGCAAGACAGGGAGGTTGGAACGGCGGTTTTGCTCCGTATGGATATTATCTGAAAGACAATCAGCTCTTAATAGAAGAAACCGAAGCTGAAGCAATCCGAATTATATTTGATAAGTTTGCCAATTCAGACGTAGGGCTTGGCGGAGTAGCAAAATATCTTAATCTGCAAGGAATAAAAAAGATACCTCGTCAGAATGGAACGTTAGAAACATGGAGCAGCCATTTCATAAGGTTGATATTAGATAATCCTGTTTATTGTGGTAAGATTGCTTATGGCAGAAGAACACGAGAAAAGGTAAAAGGCACAAAAAATGAATATAAGCAGGTTCATACAGATGATTATATTCTGGAAGATGGACAACACGAAGGAATAGTTAGCGAAGAATTATGGCAAAAAGCTCACACAAAACGTATGGCAACAGGAATTAAGCAGCCGTCCAAAATAGGTAAGGACAGGTCGCATCTGTTGACGGGAATATTAAAGTGTCCTATTTGTGGAAGCTCAATGTATACGAATAAACATGCGTGGACGAATAAAGATGGCACATACAAAGAAGTTTACTATTATATCTGCGGTAGGAACAAGCAGGAGCGAGGGCATCATTGTGATTACAAGGCATCGCTTAGAAAAACAGACATTGAACCACTTGTAATTGAAGCTGTTAAAGAACTGGTAAGTGATAAATATTTTGCAAAAGAGATAGAAAAGCGTATTGGCGTACAGACCGATACCACTGCTATTGATAAGGAACTTGCCAATTATGAGAGCAAGCTGAAAGAAGTAGATTTGAATAAAGCCCGTCTGGAACGAGAGATTGATAATCTGCCTATTGATGCTCGTTTCAGAGAAAGAAAAATCCACGACATGACATTAAGGCTTGATGGATTGTATGATACGATTGTCGAGTTGGAAGAACGGATTGAAGATGCAAAGCTGAGAAAAAGTTCTATCGAAATGGAAACAATCACTCTGGACAATATTTACAAGCTTATGCTGAATTTCGGAAAGCTCTATGATATAATAAGTGACGAGGAAAAGAAAAGCCTTATTACTTATCTCATAAAAGAAATTCAGATATATCCAAATGGGGAGTCAGAGCAGCCTTTGAAGTCAATAGAGTTTAATTTCCCAATATATCGGGATGGTCAAGAGGTAAGGCGGCTCTTGTGGGAAAAAGGTAATACCGTTGAATGTGTAGTCTTACTGGAAAGAACTGACAAATAAAAACACAATCAAATAGGAAAGGGACACGCCATGAATCCAATTTGGACGAAACTATATGACGCTGCAAAATCTGTTTTAAAGGAACGCAGAATTTCAAAATATGTTACTGCCGGAGAAGTGGCTGCTGCTATTTTATCAAAGTCCGGAACCATATACACAGGTGTCTGTATAGATACCTGCTCCACACTTGGAATCTGTGCAGAACGAAATGCCATTTTCAATATGATTACCAACGGAGAACAGGAAATTGAAAAAGTACTCTGTATTCTGCAAAATGGCTCAAATGGAGCACCCTGCGGTGCCTGCCGAGAACTGATGGTGCAGCTCATACCCAATAATTATCAAGACATTGAGATTATGCTGGACTATGCTACCGAGCGCATTGTAAAACTCGGTGCCCTAACACCGGAATGGTGGATTTAATAAGTATAATATCAAAAAGCTCCACAAAGTATGTAGAAAGGAAGGTCTTAACATGATCTCTATCGTTCCATTTGAAGAACGCTATACGCAAGATGTCATTGACTTGGTTTTACATTTTCAAAATGACGGAACACGTCCAATGGTAACTGTGGATGACCAACCGGATTTACGAAACATTGTAGATTCCTATATGCATGCTGGCGGGAACTTTTGGATTGCAGTCGAAAATGATCGACTAATTGGTTCCATTGGCATTATGCCATGCAATCAGGATATCGCAATTTTGAAAAAATTCTTTGTATATGAAGCATACCAAGGTGCGCCCATTCATCTTGGACAGAAGCTATATGCTACGCTGCTGCAATTTGCAAAAGGAAACGGGTTCAAAACACTCCTGCTGGATACCCCCTATAATACCGTTCGCGCACATAAATTTTATGAAAAAGCAGGATTTCAAAAAGTGAAAGAAAATGAATTACCGCTTATTTTTAGCCACCCCATTCAAGAATGTGATTTCTTTTTGTTAAATCTATAGAGCAATGACACCTCGCTTTATGTTTTAAAAGGATGAAATAAACTGGAGAAAAGAATGACAAAGAAAACAAAAATTCCTACAGCAGCAGAAGTTCGAATTTATCGTGAAAAAGAAGCTGCCTATCTTCGGGACTGCATCGAACACGATAAAACCTTTGTGATTACTGGGTCGAAATTTCAAGGAGAAACAATCTGGCGTTCTGTGATTACACTGCCGCTGTTAGAAGCTGCTGAATCGGTCGGAACACCAAAAGAAGAAATATGGGAACTATGCAGAAAAATTGCACAGACAACACATGCCCCTGTTACACGCAAAGAATACGAACGCATGCTGCCATTTGCAGAAAAGGCATCCATTGTCGATGCAGTTCTGCAATTGCTGAAAACGTATATTCCACCATTTGAAACGCAATATTGGATGCCGCAGTTTGACATCAAAGGATACTATTATTGCCTTGCTTTAATTTCCCTATCAGATTACAGAAAAGCAGATTGTGAAGCACAGTTATGGCATACCGTTGAACAATTTCTTGCTCGGGATCGCAATCTAGATGCAGCACCTGTTCTGTTGCGAAACATGAACGTATTAGGGAAAAGTCGTCCTTTTTTGATTCCAATGCAGGAAAAGCTAGAAACAGCATGCAATAACATACAAAAGTAAATCAGAATTTATTAAGAGGTAGGAGATGGAAATGAATTTTATTCGACCAGCATCAGTGGCAGACGCTTCTCGTATTTCAGAAATCATTATAGTCAATTATCGTATGAATTTCTATCCATTCTTTCAAAATGATTCGTTCTACTTTAGAGAGCTAAATGTTTTGGATATGGCAGCCGAATATAAAGAAGGTACAGAAGCACTTAATAATACATATGTGTATGATGATGGTGTGGTGAAAGGAATCATCCGTATTTTTGACAAGGAAATCGAAAAGCTATATATCGAACCACAGTTTCAGGGGCAAGGGATCGGCGCAAAACTGCTGGACTTTGCGGTTAATAATCAGAAGGCTTCGTGGCTTTGGGCACTTGAATACAACACACGTGGTATTGCGTTCTATCAAAAGCATGGATTTCATCTGACTGGTGAAAAACGAATCGAAGATGAATGGGTACCGCTCTTGAAAATGTCAAATCTTAATGCTTTTGTTCCAGATCATATCCCTCATCCTTATCAAAAGTAAATACAAAATGGATTGCGTGCAAGAAATTAGAACCTACAGGCATGAATCCATACAATAAGTTTTAGGAGGAAGCATCAAATGTTACATCATATTATTGTAAAATGGAACCCCACCGTTGATCGGCAGGACGCTGCCATAAAAGTTCGCGCAATGTATGCAAAGGCAACAGAACTGCCCGGCATTCATCATGTTGCAATCCGAGAAAACATCATACCCCGCGACAACCGCTACGATCTTATGATCGTTTTGGATATGGAACGCACTTCCCTTCCCATCTGGGACGAAAGTCCGCTGCATCGGCAATGGAAGGCAGAATTTGGCACTTCCATTGAAAAAAAGTGTATTTTCGATTGTGAAACAGTTTAATGGACTTTTAAAAAGAAGAAGATCAATCCTTGCCAATTGCATCAGAAAAATCAGAACAAAAAAGTAGAAAGGATCCTCAATATGTCAATGATAAAAAATCTTAAAACCGATGAAAATGGCTGGTTTGCCAATGGAACATTCGATTCTGATTCCTTGTTTCAAGGCGAATGTTCTGTTTCGATCTTTTTGGATGATGGTGCAACCGTTGAAGATGCTGAAAAATGCATTTCACATTATAACAACCTGAAAAACAACAACGCATTTTGCGAAAAGCTCCAGAAAAAGCTGGCAAGTTTCTTTTTGTACATGTATGACGAATGGAAAGCCATGGGAACCTATGCGGAAATTGTGGATACCATTGAACCTGTTATGCAGGGCTACCAAGCAGGCAAAAGTCTCCTTGCATTTCTTTCCAATCCGACACTCTGTATTTATCCACAGCAGGGGCAAGATACCGGATATGGCATAGAATGTGACTGTCCATGGGAACCAGAACATGCATGTTTGATTCTCATTCGAAACAGCGAATTGCTGTATGTTGGCCCATCGGAAGATCTGGATGCATGGGGAGACGAGGAAGACTATTTTTGCATTTGGGAAGATACACAAAGTGGAGCGGAACAATGAAATTTGTAGATGATAAAAACACTGGTCTCTATAGAGGAAGCATTCTTAGGTTCCATTCGGCACAAGATCCATTTGAACCCAATGTGGATTTTATGATCTGCCATTACCCTTCTGTGGACGATACATGCTGCCCAATGGCACTTTATTGCATAACTGGCTATCATGCAGGACAACTTGAATGTATCTTTCCAATAGAAGCTATGTTCAATAACAATCCGCACTGCATTAGTAAAAGTTGGATTGTTAGGAATTGGACGAAAAGCGTTCAGAATTGCACAAATATTTTCGAAGCAGATTTAATTGTTTGATGGACGGCACAAATATGAAACTGCCCTCATTCAGCCCGTAAGAGACGGGCTGGATATTCATATGGGCGTATATGCTCCCGGAACAAGATCATAATGACAAAACACTGTTGCAAAACAGGTTTTAAAAAATAGGAAAGGAATTGATCCCTATGAATGAAGTATTGGAAAAAATGAAATCAAGAAGAAGCATCCGCTCCTACCAGCCGGATGCTGTTCCGCAGGAACTGCTCGACCAGATCATTGAAGCAGGTCTTTATGCTGCAAGCGGAAAGGGAACGCAAAATACCATCATTCTCCAAGTTACCAATCAGGAACTGCGGGATGAAATCGCAAAGAAAAACTGCGAAATCGGCGGCTGGCAGGAAGGATTTGACCCGTTCTATGGGGCACCGGCAATCCTGATTGTGCTGGGAAAGAAGGACTGGCCGACACATGTCTACGACGGCAGCCTTGTTATGGGCAATTTGATGCTGGCTGCACACGAGCTGGGACTCGGCAGCTGCTGGATTCATCGTGCCAAAGAGGAATTTGAAACAGAATGGGGAAAATCGTTGCTTCACTCCCTTGGCATCGAAGAGGAATACGAAGGCATCGGTCATTGTGCACTCGGTTATGTAAAAGGAGATTACCCGCAGACACCTGCTCGGAAAGAAAACAGAGTGTTTGCCATCCGCTAACGCATCTCTTCAAAAAATAAATACACATTTTTTTGATTTCTGCTACCTCATTTTTAAAATTTCCATTTCCTGCACAAAATGACTTGACAGAATACTCAAATCGTTGTATAATAAGTTTATAAGTTATGCGATAGGAGCGATTGGAAATGGGCTTGATTAACAAAATCGCAGATGCCGGAAAAGGCGTAAGCAGAGGCGTCAGCGAAAAATCAAAAAATGCATCCGAATCTAGCAATCTGCGGAAGAAGATTCTGTACGAGGAAGAGCGGATCACAGAAATCATGCAGGAAATCGGAAAGCAGTTCTATCAGGATCCGAATGGTGATCACAGTGGACTCATGAAATACTGCGAAGATATCGATCAGCGGAAACGCCGTATCCAGAGCATGAAACATGATCTGACTTCTATGCGTGGTTATCGGACTTGTCCAAACTGCAATGCGATGTTTGATGATAAATATACCTTTGAATTTTGCGGCAAGTGTGGTGCTCCCCTTCCGAAATAACAAAAAAGTATGCCGTCTTTTGCAATCCGAGCAAAAGACGGCATTTTTTTATTTCTCACCAAAATAGAAAAAGGCTGCTGCACCAGAACAAGCCGGTACAGCAGTCTTCTGCTTTATTCGATTGGAGACAGACGCCCCTAAAAAATCGGTGTCAGCAGCAATTAGAATGCCTTGCCAACAGAACCGAACAGGTTCATCTTTTCTTCTACCTTTGCCAGAATTGCTTCATAGCCCGGCAACAGCAGCTTTCTAGGATCGAAGCCCTTGCCCTTCAGATCCTTGCCTTCTTCGATATACTTTCTGGTTGCTTCTGCGAATACCAGCTGGCATTCTGTATTTACATTGATCTTTGCAACACCCAGAGAAATTGCCTTTGTGATCTGATCGTCCGGGATACCAGTACCACCGTGCAGAACCAGCGGCATATCGCCAACAGTTTCCTTAACAGCAGCCAGTGTCTCAAAGCTCAGACCTTCCCAGTTTGCCGGATAAACACCGTGGATGTTACCAATACCAGCAGCCAGAATATCAACGCCCAGATCAGCGATGGTCTTGCATTCCTGCGGATCTGCACATTCACCCTTGCCGATTACGCCGTCTTCTTCGCCGCCGATTGCGCCAACTTCTGCTTCAATAGACAGACCCAGCTTATGTGCAATGGTAACCAGTTCCTTGGTCTTTGCCAAGTTTTCTTCGATCGGGAAATGAGAGCCGTCGAACATAATAGAAGTAAAGCCAGCCTTGATGCAGTCATAGCACTGGTCATAGTTACCGTGGTCCAGGTGCAGTGCAACCGGAACTGTGATACCAAGGGATTCGTCCATTGCCTTTACCATAGCTGCAACGGTCTTGAAACCGGTCATATACTTGCCGGCACCGCCAGATACACCCAAGATAACCGGAGATTCCAGTTTCTGTGCAGTGTTCAGAATTGCCTTTGTCCATTCCAGATTATTAATGTTGAACTGACCGACTGCATACTTGCCGTCTCTTGCCTTGTTCATCATATCCTTTGCTGATACTAACATGTCTTTTCCTCCTAAGAAAATTTGAGAACGTGTTCTCACAATATACAGCACAAGCTTTCTTCCAAGCTTGTTTGTTTTTATTATACCGCATTTGACAAAAAAAAGCAAGAGGTTCCGCATTTTTTTGCAAAATTATTCTGCGGCATTCATAACGAGCACATCGCCGGACTGAATTTTTAGGTTTCCCTGTGGAATCAGAGACTGCGTGCCACGTCGAATCAGAATGATTAATTCTTCAGACGGCAACGTCAATTCCCGGATTTCTCTGCCGCACCAGGCATGTGTCGGCTGAATTTCCAATTCACACAGATGAATGCGATGGTCATCCCGATAAGCACTGGCAGAAAGCACAGCAGTATCTCCTTCCTGCACCATGGTATCTCCTTTTGGAATCATGGTCTCTGTTCCTCGAATCAGCATCACCAGCAGCGTTTCCGGCGGCAAGATCAATTCCCGTACTGCCTTGCCTGCCCAAGCACTGCCGGATGCGATTGGGAACTGAATCAGCTGCAATTCCTGCTCCTCCGTATAGTCGGTAAAAGTCTTTAAAACATCTCCGTCCTCGTCAATCATATCCAGCTTCTTTGCACAAGCCGGCAGTAATGTCCCCTGAATGGCGATGGAGAGCAGCACCACGCAGAAAACCGTATGGAACAAATCTTGTTCCAATGCCACACCGCTGGCAAGCGCTGTAACAGCAAATACGGCAGAAGTAGCGCCACGCAGTCCAGACCATGAAACCAGCAGCTGCTGCCGCAGCCGTGCCCGGAACGGCGTCAACAGCACACCAACTACAATGGGTCTTGCCAGAATGGTTAGAAATCCTGCAATGACAAGCGCCGGAAGCAGAACGGAAGGCAATCTGGATGGCGTTGCAAACAATCCCAAAATAAAAAAGAGAAGCATCTGCATCAGCCCGGTTACACCATCAAAAAACGGAACCTGTTTTTTCTTGTTGGGAATCCGGGCATTTCCTAAGATAATCCCTGCAATGTAGGCACTGAGATATCCATTTCCACCGATTAAGACTGGAAGCGCATAGGATAAAACAGCAACTGCCAGCAAAAAGATCATATCAAATCCACTTGTTTCAAAATGGAACCGTTTGAGGAACTGCACCGTCAGCCATGCCAAACCAATGCCAATGAAAATACTGTAGGCAATCTGCGCAAAAATCAAATACAGTACCGTTCCAACAGACATGCCATCGGTCATCATCGTCAGAATCACGGTGGTCATCAAAAACGCAACCGGATCGTTGCTTCCACTTTCCACTTCCAGCAAGGAAGCCGTTCCATCCTTTAAGTTGAGGCGTTTGGAACGCAAAATGGAAAAGACAGAAGCTGCATCAGTAGAACTCAACACTGATCCGGTCAGCAAAGCTTCCAACCACTGCATATGCAAAACAAAATGGCAGAATCCGCCAACCAATCCTGCTGTCAGAAAGACTCCAACGGTAGACAGCAGCACCGAACGACCGGCAACCGGTTTTGCTTCACTCCATTTGGTGCCGAAGCCACCATAAAAAATGATAAAAATTAAGGCAATCGTACTAACCTGCTCACAAATAGCATCGTTTTCAAAAGAAATGCCAAGCAAGCCATCTGTTCCACAGAGCATTCCCACACCTAGAAATGCCAACAGCATGGGAATTCCCACCCGATTGGTGAGTTTGTTGCAGAGGACGCAGGCAATTGCGACGAATGAAAATAACAGTAAAATTTGAATCAACATCTGGTCTCCTTTCAAGGGGGGCCAATTCGAACAGCATCCGTTTTTACCGCACCACCGGCTGCGGAACGGATCATATCCCAAAGAATGCCTGCCACCAGTTCCGGCGGATCCTGACAGGCTGCTTGTAACCAATCCTGAATCACGCCAATGATTCCGGATCCAATCCATACATAGCGATAATTCAAAACCCTTGGATCCTGAATGTTCCATTCTTCCCGCCAGATATCCAGAAAATAATTGCGCAGAAGCTGCATGAATGTCTGTACACTGGAACTGTTAAAATAGCGAAACAAAACCTGAAACAAATCCGCCTGTTCCTGGATGTACTGCATCAGCGTGGTAACGGTATTGCTGCTGTGCTGTTCCCGAAATGCCAGCCGCTGAATCTCATCAAAGGTATTCTGTTCTACCTGCTCTAACAAATCATAGACATCCTGATAATGCATATAAAAAGTAGAGCGGTGTACCTGTGCTGTTTCACACAATTCCCGTACAGTTACTCGCTTTACATCTTTATTTTGCAAAAGCTGAATCAATGCCTGCTGCAATCGATATTTGGTATGAATCACACGAGGATCCTGCTTTTTTTCTGTCGCTGCAAGTTCCAATCCATCCAACACCCCCTCTCATGAAATGGAAAAATCGCTTCCAATTTTTCTACAGCCAGTCTCCGTTTCATTCCAGCACTTTTCCGACATTTTGTCTGAAATTGACGGTTGCAGTTTTGGGATACTTCTATTATAATAAAAGTAGTAAAAAAATGCAAGCCTGGCTGTTTTTCCGGCTTGTTTCAGAAAAGAGGATGCCCTTTGGATATACATGAATTTTTTCTTGGAAATGCATTTGATGCCTATACCTATTTTGGTGCCCATCCTTTCGAGGATGGCGGCGTTCGGTTTTGTACCCTTGCTCCGAATGCAGTGTCTGTATCCCTGATCTGCTCCTGCAACGATTGGCAGGAAATTCCGATGCAGCGTATTCATGACGGCGGCGTTTATGCCTGCACCGTTCCGCAGGCAATGCCCGGCGATTTATACAAGTATCGCATTTACATTGAACACGGTGACGTGCCCTTTATCGACCATTGCGACCCCTATGGATTTGGAATGGAACTGCGCCCCAAAACAGCTTCTATTGTACGAGATTTGTCAGACTACCACTTCCACGATCATGCTTGGCAAAAGCGAACACACAATCACTTGGAAGAGCCGGTCAATATCTATGAAGTACACCTTGGTTCCTGGCGCACCAACCCGGATGATCCCAATGGATGGTATACATACGATGAACTCGCTTCCCAATTGATTCACTATGTAAAGGAAAACGGGTATAACTACATTGAATGCATGCCGCTGAGTGAACATCCGGCAGATTGCTCCTGGGGCTATCAGAATACCGGCTTTTTCAGTGCCACTTCCCGTTATGGAACGGCTGCACAGCTGATGAAGCTGGTGGACTTATGCCATCAAAATCAAATTGGCATTATCATCGACTTTGTACCGGTTCACTTTGCAGTGGATGGCTATGCACTGGCACATTATGATGGCACCACGCTCTATGAGTATCCGGAAAAAGAGGATACCTACAGCGAGTGGGGCAGCTGCAATTTTATCCATGCACGTGGAGAAGTTTGCAGTTTTCTGCAATCCTGTGCCAACTTCTGGCTGACCGAATTCCACTTTGACGGAATTCGAATGGATGCGGTCAGCCGCCTGCTGTACTGGGGCGGAGATCCCAACCGGGGAGAAAATCCGTCCAGCATTCGCTTCTTGAAAAATATGAATCGTGGCTTAAAGGAACGGCACCCCTCTTCCCTGCTGATTGCGGAAGATTCCACTTGCTATCCCAACGTCACCAAACCGGTTGCATACGGCGGACTGGGATTCGATTACAAGTGGGATATGGGCTGGATGAATGACACCCTCAATTACTTCCGCCAGTATCCTTGGTGCCGATCACAAGATTACCACAACATCACCTTCTCCATGATGTACTTCTACAATGAACGCTACCTGCTCCCATTCTCACACGATGAAACGGTACACGGAAAAGCAACCATTGTACAAAAAATGTTCGGAGAATACGATGGCAAATTTCCACAGGCACGTGCTATGTATCTCTATATGTATGTCCATCCAGGCAAAAAGCTGAACTTCATGGGTAACGAATTGGGACAGCTTCGGGAATGGACGGAAACGCAACAGCAGGATTGGGACATTGTCAAATTCCCCATTCATGATGCATTCCACCATTATATGATGGAACTGAATCGAATCTACTTACAGGAACCGGCTCTGTATGCCTGGGATTACCGCAGAGAAGGTTTCCGATGGATTGACTGCCAGCAGGAAGAAAAGGTGATTTATGTCATCGAACGACGCAGTGAGAACAGCCGGCTGATTGCACTGTTCCACTTCTCCGATGCAGCCAATGTTTCCTATCCGTTGACCTTGGAAGGCTGTGAAACGCTCACACCGCTGCTGCACAGCGACTGGCAGCGCTTCGGCGGATCCACACCGGAAGATCATACCCCACTGCAAGCCGACCATACTCGTTCTGGAGCGCAGTTTACCATTACACTGCCGCCTTATGGTGCCGTTCTGTTTCGTGCCAATGGCGCAAGGGAATCTGCTGCCACCAAACCAACCAGCAGTGCCCATCCGAAAAAAAGCACACCGAAAAAGAAGCGTACTGTTTCCAAATAAAACAACAAAGCCTGCCGATCCAATCGTTTTGGGTCGGCAGGCTTTTTCCTGCTCTGGAGATTTGCTCCTTCTTATTCGATACCGCCATCTTCCAGTGAAGTATCCGGCTGACTGCTGTCAGAACCGGAGCCACTGTCATCCGGCAAACTGCTGTCCGGTGTGGAGGGGGTATAGGAAGAATCCGGTTCACTGTAATCCGGTGTCGACTGACTCGGTTCTACATATGGATTGGTTGCCTGGTTGTTCTGCCAGTTATTATCCACCCATCCATCATTTCCGGAATCCACACTGCTTTCCTCTACATACCATTGTTCTTCTTCCGTTTGAATGGTAGTAGTGGTGGTACGGTTTTTAAACTTACGATTCCGATCGGTTGTTTTCCGAGTTCTGGAAGTAGTCTGTACCGCTTCTTCCCCGCCTGCTGTTGTGACAGACGGCTGTGTTTGAATGGTCGCAGTCATCAATGCATCATTGGCATGGTTGGCATTGCTTTCCTTTTTAACTGGACATAACATCAAAAAGGTCAGGATCACCATTGTCAATAAAACAAAACAACCACAGGAAATCAACGTAACCTTTGTCGCTTTTGAAAGCGAATCAAAAAAAGACTTCATGCAGAAAAAACTCCCTTACAATAGTTATTCTTATTCTATTACTTTTCCCATATAAAGTCAAGTATTTCGGACAAATTTCCCCGAAAAAGCCCATTTTTGCCGAATTCTTCCGCACTTTTTCGTGATTTTGTAAAAAAGCACTTGCATTTTTTCCAGAATTCTGATATAATAAAAGCTAATAAGTGAAAGATTTGCAGATGTATCGAAGTGGCCATAACGAGAACGACTCGAAATCGTTTGAGCAGTAACATGCTCCGTGGGTTCGAATCCCACCATCTGCGCCAATTGAGCAGGTGAATGCGCAAATGCGAAGGAACCTGCTCTTTTTTCTGAGCATTGCCTGATATTGGCACATTTCTGTGCGGCAATCAGACCTTGCTGAAAACATGCCATTCTATGATCGGGAGGGGGGAAAAGAAATGAAAAAATATCTTGCAGAATTTATTGGTACACTGGCACTTGTTACGATGGGCTGCGGTACCGCGATGCTGGTTGGATGTGATGCAGCAAGCGGCTGTGGCTATCTGCTGACCGCTTTGGCATTTGGTCTTTCCATTGTCGCAATGGCTTACTGCATCGGAAATATTTCTGGATGCCATGTCAATCCAGCTGTTTCCCTAGGCGTTTTTCTGAGCGGCGGTATGTCGATCGTTGATTTTATCGGATACGTCATTGCACAATGTCTCGGTGCATTTGCCGGCGCAGGCATACTGGCTGCCATCTTCCACTTGGGAGATGTTACCGACAAGACAGGCGGATATGGCTCCAATGGTTTGGCTGGTGTCAATGACAGCATCTTTGCAGGTCTTCTGGTTGAAATCATTCTGACATTCCTGTTTGTTTTGACCATTCTGGGGGTTACTTCGAAGAAAGCCAATCATGGTTCCTTCGGCGGTTTGGTCATCGGTTTATCCCTGACTCTGGTACATATCCTGGGGATTGGATTAACTGGTACCTCCGTAAACCCTGCCAGAAGTCTCGGCCCTGCAATTGTTGCCGCAATTTCCGGCAATACAACACCAATTGGCTGTGTATGGGTATTTCTCGTCGCACCTTTGATCGGCGCCGCACTGGCAGCACTCATTTATCGGGGACTGGCAGGTCGTGAGGAGTAAAAACAGAATCATTCCCATCTGAAAAATCGTCAAATGCTTTACCTGCATTTGACGATTTTTTATTTTGTTTCACACATATTTTCTGCAATTTGCATACCATAAGAGAGAAGCCACTCTGGCAACAATCATTCAACCCAAAACATAGATGCAAATTGCATCAGAATGGAGGATTCCTATGTGTGGAATTGCAGGAATCATACAGAAAGAACGAAACATACGAGAACAGGAACAGCTGCTGCGCCGCATGCAATGTGCCTTGGAACGGCGTGGCCCGGATCAAGAAGGAATCTTTTGCCTAGACACATGCGGCTTGGTGCACCGCCGTTTGGCAGTCATTGATGTCGCACAAGGCAAACAGCCCATGCAGGCTGCCTGGAACGGCATCACTGCCACCATTGTTTACAATGGTGAGATTTATAACTGTCCGGAACTGCGCCATCAGCTGCAACAGGAAGGCGCTGTGTTCCAGACCACCTGTGACACGGAAGTCGTTTTGCAGGCCTATCTGCACTGGGGAAAAGCCTGCGTCCAGAAACTCAATGGTATTTTTGCATTTGCAATCTGGGAAGCAGAAACCAAACGACTTTTCCTGGCACGAGATCGCATTGGCGTGAAGCCGTTGTTTTATGCAGAGGTGCCAGATGGTTTGGTATTTGCTTCCGAGCTCAAGGCATTGCTGCTGCATCCACAGGTGCCCCACGAAATCGATGCCACCGGCATTGCAGAACTGTTATTGATGGGCCCCGGACGCACACCGGGATGCGGCGTTTTCCGCACCGTTCGAGAATTGAAACCGGCACAGTGCGGCTGGTATCAGGATGGTTCTCTTGCCATAGAATGCTATTGGAGCCTACAAGCAAAACCACACACGGAAACCTTTCCGCAAACAGCCGAACATGTCCGCTATTTGGTCAAAGATGCCATTACCCGGCAGCTTGTCTCTGACGTTCCAATCGGAACCTTCCTGTCCGGCGGTCTGGACTCCAGTATCATATCCTCTGTTGCGAGCCGTGTAATGCAGGAAAAAGGGCTGCCACTGCACACATTTTCCGTAGACTATAAAGACAATGCCCGTTACTTCCAAAAAAGTCACTTCCAGCCCACCAGTGACCCGGATTATATCCGCCGCATGGCAGAGTATCTGGATTGTGTGCATCACTGGACAGTACTAGATACCCCTGCCCTTGCAAAGGCGCTCTATGCCGCTGTAGACGCACGAGACTTGCCGGGTATGGTGGATGTGGACAGTTCCTTACTGCTATTCTGTGGCGCTATCAAACAGCAAGTTACCGTGGCATTGTCCGGAGAATGCGCAGATGAATTGTTTGGCGGCTATCCTTGGTACCGGGATCCGGATATTCGCATGACGGACGGCTTCCCTTGGGCACAGAGCACGGCCTATCGAATGTCCTTCCTGCGAGAAGAATTTGCACAGCAAATAGACGGTGCCGCCTACGTTTACCAAGCCTATCGTACAACAGCCGACCATGCACCCAAACTGCCGGATGATTCGCCTCTGGAGGCACGCATGCGGGAAATGATGAAGCTCAATCTCGATTGGTTCATGCAGACGCTGCTTGATCGAAAAGACCGTATGAGCATGTACCAATCGCTGGAAGTCCGGGTTCCCTTCTGTGACTATCGCATTGCAGAATACCTGTATAACGTTCCATGGGAATTCAAGGATTGGAATGGCTATGAAAAGGGCTTGCTTCGGGAAGCCATGCGAGACTATCTACCGCCGGAAGTGCTGTGGCGCAAAAAAAGTCCCTATCCCAAAACACACAATCCCAACTATTTAGAAGCCGTCAGTCGGATGCTGGCAGATGTTCTTGCAGACCCCAAAGCTCCCATCCTACAATTGGTACAGCGAGAAAAACTGGAGCGGCTGCTCACAAATCCAGAATCCATTCAATGGTATGGGCAGCTTATGACACGACCGCAAATCATTGCCTACTTTGTGCAACTGAATTATTGGATGCAAAAGTATGCTGTCACCCTGCGCCTATAAAAGATAGGCTTCCAAATTCATATCTGGACGAAACATTCGAAACGCAGTCGGCAAAGACAGATTCCTGCGAATTTCTTCTGCTGTATACCATTCAAACGCAGGACTCTGTGTCCGACATTGCAAATAGAATCCTATCATATTCCATTCTATATGCGTAAAAATATGCTTTTTATGCACCATTTTGAGCAATTCAACCGGCTGACAGTCCCAAGCTGTAGCCTGGTGAATGGCTTGCTGTTCCGACATCCATCCAAGTACATTGGGATATTCCCACATTCCTGCCAATAAGCCAGTTTGTTCTCGCCGACGCAGTGCATATTTTTTCCCGCACTGCAAAATAAACACACTGCGGGATTCTACTTTTCGCTTCTGCTTCTTCTTTCGAGTCGGAAGCACATCCGGCGTTCCAAACAAATGACTGCGACAGATTTGCGCCAATGGACAACAATCACACTGCGGCGCTCCATTGGGCAGGCAAACAGTGGCGCCAATTTCAATCAAGCTCTGTGTAAAGTCTCCGCATTGTGTAGTGGGATAGTCCTCTGCCAGAGCCGCTTGTATGGCACGTTTGACCGTTGGGCTGTCAATCTCATAATAACAGTCTGTCAGCCGCATAATCACACGCAAAACGTTCCCATCTACTGCCGGCGTAGGCTGCTGAAAACAAATGGAACAGATGGCTCCAGCTGTATAGTCCCCGATTCCGGGCAATTTGCGTATTGCCGCATATTGATCGGGAAACACACCGCCGTAGTCTGCCTGAATCATTTTTGCAGCCAAACGCAAATTTTTTACACGTGTATAGTATCCAAGTCCCTCCCAGAGTTTCTGCACCTGATCGACGGAACTTTCCGCAAGTGCCTGAAGATTCGGCAGTTCTTTCAAAAATCGTAAATAGTAGGTCTTGACTGCCTCTACACGTGTTTGTTGCAGCATAATTTCCGAAACCCAGACATGGTAGGGATCCTGATCCTTTCGCCAGGGCAAATCCCGTGCATGTACTGCGTACCATGGCAGCAGCAACGAAGGAAGCTGTTTCAGGATTGCCTGCTGCTGCTTTTTTATCTGGCGCATTCTTGTAATCAACTTCTCATAGATCGGCAGCATATGCGCTTCCTTGCAAATTTGCGGCAAATCTGCCACTGGATACCAAGCAGCACCGTCATTTTCCGCTTCATTGCCGGTTGGCTTTCCACGCCGGCTTCCGATGAGTCCATAGGTAACATTGTTGTGCCGATGTGCTGCAACGGGCTTCCCATATTTTTCATGCGCCGGAACTGGAAGAATTTCAAGGGAAATCAACTGACTGCAAAGTGGAAAAATATCGGAAAGCCCCGTTTCCTCCTGGGCCTCCCGCACTGCAACTGCCAGTAAATCTTCACAGCCATCCGCATGACCGCCCGTCCAACAGACGGACTGGTAAATTTTATGCTGCACCATCAAAACCCATTCCATCGATGCATCCAAAACAAATCCGGAGCAAGTCATATGTACGGTTTCCAAATCTCGAAAGAGTATCCTGGAACCATACTGCTGCAAATCCTCCAACATCTGTTTTTGATCGATCACTTCCTGCTGTATCAAGGGCTGGTAAGCTCGTATCTGCTCCATCCAATCCATCCGACTGCCTTCTTTCTTGCACAATTTCCTTCATTCTATCAAATTCATGCAGAAAAGTCAATAGAAAAATAATGCACACATTTCCAGGAAATAAAAAATGTGCCGCAGCCGAATGGGATTTCACGCTGTGACACATTTTTCTTTTTATAAAATCAATCGTACCATTACGAAATTAGCGCTTTTCCAAAGAAAATGAGGTAACCTGCCAATTCGATCAACAGCACACCGGAACCAACCCAAAACAAAACTTTATCTGGGAAACTATCGGCTGGACAAAGGCGCAAACTGCACTTTCCAAATTGGAATGGATAAAAGAGCTGTACTTTTCGCATATTCAACAAATCCAAAGCAACATGCGTCAGCATTGCAACCGCTGCATATGGAACCGCCTGTGGCAGGAAAATTGCAATTGCACCACAAATGCACGCAATTCCAAAAAAAGAATGCAGAAATGTCCGGTGTGGCTGCGTTTCGCCAAATAAACAAATTCCCATCAATAGGACGATTCCCAATAGCATGCGCAAAATTGAGCTGTTGTTCATCAGGTAATTGCGCAAGCCAATTTCACATCTCCAATCCAAGACACCAAGAATCAAGGCAACCAGACCAAATCCTATACAAAATTTTGTCATACCTTTGTGACTGCCGGAACTGCTCACATCCACGTCGCAAATACAAGAACAAATCGCAGCTGTTCCCGCACAAAGTAGGGTACTTTTTACCGTTTGCGGATGAAACAGCAGCAAAGTTGTTGCAGTTCCAACTGCAAAGTGTGTTTTTCCCATCATATCGCAGGATCTCTCCTTCTCTTTCTAAAATAAAAATGGCACAGTCAAACCTGACTGTGCCATTCATTATCGAATCATTCTAAAAAAACTTAGAATCAATTACTTCTTCGGCAGTGTGTTGATCTTACCGATCAAGAATTCCAACAGAGTTGTTACATCGCTCGGAGTAATGCCTTCGTCATCAGTCTGATCGCAGTCTGCATTGATAGTCTGCTGATCATTGAATTCGACTGCACCACGCTGCTGCTTCTGGAAGGTGATCAAGTCAGCCAGAGATACAGCACCATCCAAGTTGGTATCACCAATCAGAGCGTCGCCAACCTTACCGGTTGTTGTAGTACCGGAAGCAGTTGTTGTAGCAGCTGTTGTAGTTGTATCAGAAGTCTTCGGTGTAACTGTTACAGTAACAGTAGAAGTCTGACCGCCAGGAGTGGTAACAGTGATGGTAGTAGTACCTTCCTTCACACCTGTAACAGTACCATTCTTATCTACTGTTGCGATTGTGTCATCGTCAGACTTAAAGTCAGAGTTCGGAACATTGCTGGTAATGTCTGCTGTTTCGCCAACTTCAACAGTAATTTCAGTCGGGGTTACAACCAGATCATCTTCCTTTTCATCATTAGGCTCCGGTGTTACATCCGGGTAAACTTCAGACATAGTACCCAAAGCCATCAGGATGTCACCTGCATGCCAGAATCTGTGGAGGTTGAATTCCCAGCCATCGGTATTGCCGTTTGCATCATAGTATGCCTTAGCTTCCTTATACATAGCACAATCATTGTACTGGGTACGAATATCGATGAACTTAACGCCACTCTCAATAACATCGCCATTCGGCATTGTACCACTCCAGTTGCTCAAGCCCAGAGAGCTCAGCGTTGCACCTTCACCATTTACAGAGCTTGCCTTCGGAACGTAAACTTCCTGCTCCCACAGTCTCTTCAAGCTGCCATTGGTTTCTTTTGCAGACAGACCGATGTCATCACGGTTTGCATCCCACTCACGATCCAACAGTTCCTTTGCCAGATACAGAGCCTGTGCACCCAGCTTGGAGCTATCGGTTTCACCAGCAGTTCTGCTCTGGTAACCAGCAGCATCTGTTGCAGACTTAGAATCTACATTGTTTGCAGCTGCATAGTAAATCAAAGAGTTTGCCAAAGAGGATACACAACCCATATCAGAAGAACCATAACCGCAGATCTTTGCAGTCAAAGTCGCATTTTCCTGATAAGAACCGCTCCATGTGTTCGGTTTACCAGACCAGTTTACGGTAGACGGAATTGCATAGGACTTGCCATCATCGGTAACTGTGCTGATATCCGGAATGGTGCAATCCATCGGCTTACCATCATAATTCTGTTCCGTCCAAGTGATTTCCTTAGAAGCAGTACCCAGGATGGTGTTGTCAACAAACCAGCTTACCCACTTGTTCAGGATGGTTTCCAGAGCAGCTTCCAAAGTCATACCACCTGGCTTGCAGTTTGCAGCAACCTGCTTAACACCTGCATCGTCAGAAGTCTTAATGACATAGTACAGTTCAGCCAGACGCTGTACAGCCCATACCTGGTTACCAATCCAGTGGTTGGAACCTGGGTCAGCATATACAGGGTGTTCCTGATAGTACATACCATTGAAGGTCGGCAGATTGTTGGTATCTGCGCCGTAGTGACCAGACAGGGAGTTGGTGCATCCACCAGCGATCAGACCGTCAGAAGACAGCAGCCACAGATACAGTTCCATCTGTGTCTGGAGAGACTTCACATAGTCAGCCTCTGCGCCCTGAGACTTCATGCCGCTCTTGAGGTCGGAGTCAGCCAACAGTGCAAATGCTGCCAACGGGTTCTGATAGAATTCGTGAGAGTGGCTGCATCCGATCTGCCATGCCCAGCTACAATCCATAGCGCCGCCCCAAGAAGTATACCAAGCCATCAGGTAATGCTTACCAGCGGTTTCATCTGCGTTGTTGGACCAATTGTTCAAAATATTGGAACCGCCGATCTTCTGATAGTACTTATCATACATATCATTTCTCAGTTCGTCACCCATCTTACCAGCCAGAGCAGAGAGGCTTGTATTGCCGCCCCACTTACTGTTAACAGTCTGATCGCCAACGCCCCATCTGTTTGCAGCATATACTGCCTGAATTGCACGGTCTTCTGCGTCAGGCGCATTGGTGTAGCACCACTGCTGAGCCGGACGTTCTTCCGTATTGAAGAAGCCCTTCATACCTCTTCCGCTGATACCATACTTCAGTGTTTCAACACTTGCGTGCGGCAAAGTTTCCCAACAAGATTCGGAAGCACCACGCTGGAACGTATTGATCATGGTGAAGGAACCGCCAACATTTTGCTGCTTATAAGAAGAATCGTAGTAACCATACCAGTTGTCTACGTCAGCCAGCCAGTGCAGCAAATACAGACCCTTATCGGTGCTACCATAAGCACTTGTGAAGTACTTATGAATCGGGTTCATACCATTTTTGCCATCATGCATGCCAGTCGGATAGTCTTCGATGTTGTCCCATTCAGCAGAATAGGTAGCCTTCGGCGTATCACCATACTGCATGTAGTTCTTGTAATCGCTGCCTTGTACGTCAGGAATCAATGCAGATTCCAAAGTTTTCCAAGCCTTTGCAGTGTCACCAACGGTTTCACCAGCAGCAGCGGATACAGTGCCCTTGTTTACAATGTTATCACGCATTGCAGCAACCCATACCAAGTAGGACAGGGCTTCAGATGTTGTTTCGTGACCAAAGTCCGGAGCTTCGATACACAGCTCTTCTACAGAGTGGTAAGGAACGTTGAAGCCACCGTCAACGGTTGCGCTCTGGCTCATGTAGCCATTGGAAACACCATTTGTGATAACGTCATCATACAGAGACATGAAACGTTCTGCATAAGTGGAGTCACCATACTTTTCTGCCTTTGTTCTGGTGCCAGCAGCAGAAGCAGCAGTCGGCAGCAATGCACTGCATGTCATGGCAGCAGCTAGAATTGCAGCAAGGAAAGTTTTACTTTTCTTAAATTGCATTTTTTGAATTTCCCCTCTCATTAAAAATAAGAATGATTTAAAATGAATAAATGGTTGACTTTATTGATCCAATAAAGTCAAAAAGTAGATCGGTTACCGTGTGTTTTTCACAAATCCAACACACAATACCCCTACATTTATATCAAAAATTATATACCAGTTCCCTCTTTTTGTCAACCCTTTCCGGGAAATCCTGCCTTTGTTTTCATTTTTTTGTAACTTCTTCTATAAATGAAACACTTATTTTGTGCACTATGACAAATTTATTGCACTATTTTCAAAAAGCTTCCCCCACAACCTATAGTTTCTTCCCTTTTCCATCTAATATTCACGTGGTATACACATTCCTTTGGGATACTAAATGCCGGTTCTTTACAAAATCATCCAGCTTTTCTAACCGCTTTCCAGGCGGAATTATGAAACTTCCCATATATTAATGGAACGATTACATAGAATTCATCTCGTATACATAATATTTTGCGATAATAACTATTAGCTGTTTCTTTATGCAGGATGAACAAAGAAACGGAAAGGAGATTTTTATGGTTGAAATCAAAAACTTAACCAAGTATTATGGACATAAAATTGCCGTCAATAACATTAGCTTCACCATAGAGGATCACGAAATCCTCGGATTTCTGGGTCCTAACGGTGCCGGAAAGTCTACCACGCTCAATATTATTTCCGGTGTCATTCCGTCCTCTGCCGGAACGGTTACCATCAACGGCTTTGACATCGCCGAACAGCCGGTAAAGGCAAAAAAATGCATCGGTTTCTTACCGGAAATTCCACCGGTTTATCCGGATATGAAGGTGAAGGAGTACTTAAACTTCGCAGCCGGATTGAAAGGTGTGCCTGCCGCAGAGCGAAAGGTGCAGGTAGAAAATGCCATGAATCGCTTGAAGATCACGGATGTGCAAAAGCGACTGATCCGAAACCTTTCCAAAGGATACAAACAGCGTGTTGGATTTGCACAGGCACTTCTGGGAAATCCTCCGGTTCTGATCCTGGACGAACCAACCGTTGGTTTGGACCCTACACAATTAATCGAAGTTCGTAATTTGATCTTGGATTTGAAGCATGACCATACTATTATATTAAGCTCTCATATCTTATCCGAAATCAGTGCCATCTGTGATCGTGTTGTCATCATCAGCCGTGGAGAAATTCAGGCAATTGACACCATCGAAAATTTGGAGAAAAATGCAACAACCAGCACCATCCTCCAATTAAAGGTAAAGGGAAGCTCCCGTACGGTCAGCCGTATCGCCGGTCAGGTGGACGGCGTACTTTCTGTATCCAACATCAAATTTGTACAAACCGGTGTTTATTCCTATGACATTACCATTCGGGACAACAGCATCCGCAACAGCCTGCTGTCTGCTTTGCTGCAAAACGGCTTAGATGTTGTAGAGATCGGCGAAGAAAAGAAGAGCCTGGAACAGGTATTCGTCAACTTGGTCAACCAGCCAAACCGCAAAAAGAAATCCATCCAGGATTTGCTGGCAGAACTGGAAGAGGATGACGGCAAAATCGTAGCAGAAGACGAAACACCCGATACCGACTCGGATGATGCCGAAAATGAGGAGGAGTAATCGACATGTTTGCACTATATAAAAAGGAGCTGCACGGATTTTTTCTTTCTCCGGTAGCCTACATCGTCATCGCCTTTTTTATGATGACCTTTTCTTTGACATTTATCATGGATATCGCCAATGCAAGCAGCAGCTTGTATGAATTTTCATTCCCGACCATCTTTTATGTCAACCTGATGTATTTTGTTTTCACCATTCCGCTTCTGACCATGCGCAGTTTTGCAGAAGAACGGAAAAACGGAACAGAAATCCTACTGCTGTCCAGTCCGGTCAGTGTCACCAAGATTGTTCTGGCAAAATTCTTTGCCACTGCAACCGTTCTGCTGATTATGATCGGCTGCTCTCTGATGTACCCACTTTTAACTGCTATGATGGGAAAAGTTGTACTCTCTCATCTGCTTTGTACCTACATTGGATTTTTCCTGTTCGGCATGGTTTGTGCATCACTTGGCATTTTGATTTCCTCTTTTACGGAATCCCCGCTGCTGGCAATTATCATCAGTGAGGCTGCTATGCTCTTGCTGATTCTGATGGACTCTGTTTCACAAACTGCCCTGTTCTCCAGCATCCCGGTGGTTTCAGATATCCTGAGCTGGTTCTCCAATCTTGGAAAATTCAATGCATTTTCACAGGGTCTGATCCGACTTTCTGATCTGGTCGGATACCTGACGGAAATTCTTCTGTTCCTAATCTGGACTGTGATTTCCGTTGAAAAAAGACGCTGGAGTCGGAGGTAACAATCATGGGAAAACTGAAAAACACAAAAAATAAAAAATTTACCAGTCTTGCTTGGATCTTGGCAGCACTTGTTTTGGTGGTTGCAATTGTAATCAATATGATTGTAGCTCGGTTGAATCGCAGCTGGGACCTTTCCCCAAACAAGCAGTTTAGTCTGAGCAATACATCATCCCGCTATCTGGATGAATTGGATGCTGAAAATGTAACCGTAGACTTTTATTTCCTGCTGAAAATGGATCAGCTGGAAGCCGATGCAGAAACCGTAGAACTGTATCAGGTATTGAAGGAATATGCTTCCCACAGCTGCATCAACTTTGTCGATGTGGACCCGGATAAAGATCTGGATCAAGTGGAAACCATCAAAGGCGATAACAATTACAACCTGAGCACAGGTGACATTGTCATCCAGTGTGACGGATACTCCCGTTGGATTTCCGCTACTTCTATGTATAACACGGAATATGCATCCGACGGCACAACCGTCAGCGGAGAAACTTTTGTTGGTGAAAACCTCATCACCGGCACCATCAAAGCAGTGGTAGACAAGTTCAACCCTGTTATCTATTTCTTAACCGGACATGGGGAAAAGAGCATCAACGACTCCTATTCATCCTTTGCAGAAATTCTTCCTAACTATGAGTATCAGGCAAAGGAACTGGATTTGACACAGACAAAGGAAGTGCCGGATGATGCTGCTCTGGTATTGATTGCAGCACCTACTTCGGACTTGACCGATGCAGAAACAGACATTCTGAACAGCTATCTGGACGACGGCGGTAATTTGTCTTTGCTGATGTCGCCGAATGGAGAAAAGTTTGCCTATACCAATCTGGAAAAGATTATGGCATCCTATGCAATGTATATGGACTATGACCATGTTTACGAAACCAATGCGGCTGCTTGCCAGACGGATGACAAGTATACCATCGTCTGCAACCTGAACAAGGTGGACAGCAGTGACGAAAGCAGCACTTCCAGCAGCAGCGAATCCAAGGAACTGACTTCGATGCTGACCGATTCCCTGAGCGAACTCGGTGGTTCCTATACACTGATTCCGGAATCCAGAAGCTTTGTCTTTGAAAATGTTCCCAGCAACATTGACAACGATGCGCTGCTGCTCTCCAACAATACCGCAGTCGGTGAACCGTACGGCGGAACCGCAGAAGACCCGCGGGAATATACCAATGAGCAGCTGAACCTGGCTGGCTACGCAAAGGACATCAGCCGAAATGACAGCAAACTGGTATTCTTCGGAAGCGCAGATTTCCTGGATAACGATCACATTGAGAACAGTGACTTTGTTTCCACCCAGTTGCTCTATCTGACAACCATCACCTGGATGTACAGCACAGATATTGATATGGGCATCACAGACAAAGCAACCGAAACCGATTACATCGATCTGCAAAATGAGCACTTCTCCAATTCCCTGCTGGTTATCATCGGCATCATTCCGATTGCAGTTGCACTGGTCGGCGTTGGTGTATGGATCAAGAGAAGAAACGCTTAAGGAGTGAACGAAAAGTCCTATGAAACGACAAATCATTCTGATTCTCACACTGGTTTTGCTGATTGTCCTTACAGGCGGCACCTATTTTGCCGTGGATCATTACCAGAAACAAAAAAATGAAAAAGCAGCAGAGGAAGCAAAAGCGCTTAGCCTATTCCAGTATGATGCGGATTCTATCAATGCCATTACACTGGAAACACCAGACGGTACCTTCCATGCAGCTCGCAATGCAGACAACGAATGGGAATTGACCGATCAGGATGCTGATTTTGCCATCAATACCTACTATCTCAATTCCGTTGCCAATGCCTTTGCAAATCTCACCGCAACAAGAAATATGGGAGAAGCCACCGAAGAAAATAAGAGCAAGTACGGCTTGGATGATCCAACCGTCATCACCTGTTCAGACGGCACTTCCGAGTATACAGTTTATGCCGGAAAGCAAACTGCAACAGGGGAAGCCTACTATATTATGGTAGACGGCAAATCCGATATTTATCTGGCAGATGCAGATACCTATGGCTCCTATTTAACCATCAACAAAAATTCCCTGAAATACATCTACATTTATTATGATCAGAATTCCGATATCAATGCCGTTCGCCTGGAACGAGATCAGGAAGTAGTCTTTGACATTTCCTCCTCAGATGAAGGATTGTCCTGGCAGATGAATGCACCGGCAAAGGGCAATACCGTAAACGCTGCTGCCATGTCTTCTTTGCTGACCTCCATCAAGCAAACCATTGTAACCGGATTCGGAGATGAAAATGTGACACCGGATCAATATGCAAAATATGGATTCGATCAGCCTTACTACGTGTTGACCTTTACACAGCTCAACGGAAACACTTCCACTTATTATGCGCTGAAGTATGACAACCTGAAAGACAGTTATGTCACTTTCTTGGATGTCAACCATGGTCAAATTCTTTATATTGAACCAAGTTACGTTTCTTTCCTGGCATCGGAAACTGCTGATATGCTGGAACGTAACCTGTGCAATGTCACCATCGACCAAGTGGCAGCCGTTGACTTCACCATTGACGATGTGTCGGCACATATGGATATTGATTACGCCAACCAGCAATATACCGTCAATGACACCGTCATCGACAGCAACAATGTTCCTGCTTCCAATGCATTTATGACCTTCTACGATGCCCTGCGTGGCTTGAGTTACAACTCCATGGACTTAAATGCTACCATTCCAAGCGATGCAAAGCCAACAGTTTCCATCACGTATACTTTATTGGATGGAACCAAACAGCAGGTGGATTTGATTCCAATTGATGATACCACATATTGGGCAATTGTAAATGGAAAATATACCGGATATATTACCAGACGGTATCAGATCAGCGACCGAAATGGAATCTTACCGGCTTATCAAAGTCTCCTAGATATTCTATCAGAAGATGCTGCTTAACAGTATTTTCCTGATCTCCAGCAGCGGCTTCAAAAGAGCCGCTGCTATTTTTATCAGAAAAAACACGTATAAAAACGACCGAAACAGAATGCAACAAATCCTATTGACAAAGCATGGAAAACGTACTATAATGTAAGGTGATATTTTATTCTTTCCCGAAAAAGGAGCCGCTTATCATGCAGATGAAAAAAACGCATAAATTATCACCCGTATTCATTCAAGTTCTCATCATACTACTCGTTCTTGTGATTCTTCTTTCCTTTATTCTTGTTTTTGCATGGAACAACGGAAAAAGTGTCCACACAGCCAATCAAACAGTTGGTTCTGTTCCAGCCCGGCAATTCTCCGCTGCTGATTCAGAAGCAGTGACTGAACCGCCAACGGAACCGGAGCCGGAAGGGCTTTTGACTTACCCAGAACCTGCTCCTGATATGATGACACTAACTGCATCGAACATCACTGCAAAATATGCTGTTTTGCTGGATGTTGATCACAATACCATTCTGGCACAGCGGGACTATCAGGAAAAAATTTATCCAGCTTCCATGACAAAGGTAATGGCGCTTTTGGTGGCTGCGGAACAAGTGGACAATCTGGAGGATACAGTTACACTAACCAGTGACATCATCGATCCATTGGTGGAGGAAGATGCTTCCCGTGCCGGATTTGAAGCAGGAGAAACGGTCACCGTTCAGGATTTGCTGTATGGCATGGCACTTCCGTCCGGAGCAGATGCTACAGAAGCACTTGCTATTTATCTTGCGGGAGATGAATCCGCATTTGTGGAACTCATGAATGATAAAGTGGCCGAATTGGGATTGAAGCACACACATTTTACCAATGCCAGCGGTTTACATGATGAAGATCACTATTCCACACCGGAAGACATTGCGATGCTCATGGCGTACGCAATGGAGAATCCATTGTGCAGTGAAATTATGGGAACTTATCAATACACCACATCCCAAACAGAACAGCATCCGGAAGGCATCCTGCTTGAAAGCACCATGTTCAATCGGATGTATGGAAGCGAAGTGACCGGCATGACCATTCTTGCCGGAAAGACCGGTTTTACCGATCAGGCGATGCATTGCCTGGTCAGCTATGCAGAATCCGAAGATGGTGGACACTACGTTGCAGTCACTGCCTATGCACCTAGCAGATGGCGTTCGGTCTTCGATTCCTTTGCAATTTATGGGATTGTAACCAACGGCTATGAAATGCCAACCGATCTGGATCTTCAAGAATTTACAGAAACAGACGAAAACGGTTCGGAGCTATCTGAGTGGACAGACAGTGTCACCGAATAACCGCCCAAACCTATGAGGGGAGGAATGGACTTGAAACAGCAACCCCGCAGACACCTGAACGTTCCAGGTGTGATTTTCCTATTATGTATCATTATTGCTGCCGTCTTAATCGGCGATTTTCTTGTAAAGCTCGTGCGCAAACCGGTGACCAATTACGTCATTGTAAATGGGACCTTTGCAACCGACTCCCAAGCTGATACCGCTGCCGGAGGTGATTCTGCACAAAACCAGGCAAATCCTACTACCACGCAGCCTGCTACAGACGCATCGGATCCAAATTCCATTGTTGTAACACTTACAACTTCCGATATGGGAAATGGTTCTTTAATCCTGGTAAATGATGCGCATCCTTATACTGGAACTGCAACACTTTCTTCCTTGAGTGATCTGGCGAGCGATTCCTTTAAAATTGGAAGCACCGATCTCTCCATTCAGGAAGAAGCCAAAGCACCGCTACAGCAAATGATGAGCGCTTATACCGCATACAATGGCAGCTGCAATTTGCAAATCAGCGGCACAACCACCAATGGAAATTTCTATTCTACCGTGTTCCCGGATCGAAACAGCGGGTATGGATTTGATATTGGCCTTATTACTTCCACAGGCGAAGTGGTACAGTATCTCACCAAACGAAATGAATGGATGGTAAGCAATTGCTATCAATATGGCTTTATCCTACGCTATCCGGATGATAAAACCGAACAAACCGGTATCGCCTATATGCCGCACCACTTCCGCTATGTGGGTGCTGTCCATGCGGCAATTATGAATGAAAATCAGTATTGCTTAGAAGAATACTTAACCGCATTAAAATCCTATTCTGAAAGCGCACCACTGACTTATACACTCAGCGGCACCGCCTACTCCATCTACTATGTGCCCATGGATGCATCCGGAACAACCACGCTTTCCATCTCAAAGGAAACACCGAATTATACCATTTCCGGCAATAATATGGATGGCTTTATCGTCACCATTGCCGCAACCGCAGCAGGAACCTCTGAACAGACGAATGCAACCGATTCTGCTGCACCATAAAATAAAACTCCACCTGCTGCATCATTTTGCTGGCAGGTGGTTTTTTGCACAAAAAGCAGCCACATCTTGTGTATCTGCAACAGACATTCCAGCATCCTTCATAAATTATTCCTTGACAATGTATAAAAAAACAGGTATAATGTAGATAGTTTTACATGCATTCCAAAAAGTTCAATATTTGATTCGTTGTTTTTATAAAAGAGGAGGGTTTTTTTATGAATCGAAATTGGAGAAAAGCCATTGCGGGTCTTTCTGCACTGGTTTTGTTGTGCGGAGCAGTTCCTGCTGCTTCCTATTCCGCAACCGCTGAAGAAGCAGAAAGCCGTGTGGTAACCGTACAAAATGATGCTTCTGAAACCGCTATTTTGGATCAGGCACCACCGGTTCCGGAACAGTATCCAGAAGAATCTGAACTGCCAGATGCTGCCGCCGCAGAAACCGGACAAACAGATACTGATTCCCTGCCGGATGCCGCAGAAGATGAAGACCTGCTGGTTGGTGCAAAAACGGTTGTAGAAGGAGATTTAACGTTCAAGATCATTGGCAGCGGTGCCTATGTAAATAAGTGCGACACCAGCGCAACCGTTGTAGAGATTCCTGCTACAGTCAATGAAAAGCCGGTTCTTGCCATTGATGCTTCTGCATTCCAGGGATGTTCGGAATTGACTTCTGTTACCATTCCAGAAAGCGTTACCATCATCAATTCCAACGCTTTCACCAGCTGCTCCAAGCTGGAAGAAATCGTCATTCCGGAAGGCGTCAACAAAATTGCAACAGAAGCATTCTGTCAGTGCACCAGCCTGAAAAAGGTTCAGCTGCCAAGCACCTTACAATTCTTAGGAACTGGTGTTTTCTCCTACTGTCCATCACTGGAAACTGTTACCATTCCTGGATCTGTACGGGAACTGTCCGGCTCCACCTTTAATTACTGCACAGGATTACGAGAAGTAACCTTTGAAGAGGGCGTTGTAGTCATCGGAGTAAGCGCCTTCAACAACTGCACCGCTTTGAAAACCATCAACTTTGCAAGCACCATCACACAAATTAATGCAAATGCATTTACCTATTCCGGTCTGGAAACCATGGTGATTCCGGATACCGTTCAGGAAATCTACACGGGTGCTTTTTCCCACTGTCTCTTCCTGAAATCCATTCAGCTTCCGTCTAATCTTACCACCATCCGGAAAGACTGCTTTGCTTATTCCGCACTGGAAAGCATCACACTCCCCAGCACTGTTACATCCATCAACTCTGGCGCATTTGCACGATGCACCAATTTGTCTTCTGTGGAATTGAACGAAGGCATCACCAAACTGAGTGATAACATTTTCTTTGGCTGCTACGCACTGAAAGAACTGACCATTCCGTCTACGGTAACGGAAATTCCGGGTTATCTGCTCTATAAGTGTACCGCCCTGGAAACCATCAACTTACCAGATGGCATCACCAAAATCGGGGACTATGCATTCTCTGGATGCAGTGAATTGACCGATGTTGCCGTTCCGGATCAGGTTACCTCTCTGGGAGAAAGTGCTTTCGCAGACTGTACCAAGCTGCAACATGTTGTCATTGGCGACAATGTAACCAAAATCGGAAAGTGGGCATTCTATAATTGCAGCAGTGCAACAGACATCACAATCGGAAAGGGACTAACTTCCATTCCAAACTATGCTTTCTTCCGCTGTGAATCTGTTACCGACCTCAACATTCCAGACAACATTACACAGCTCGGCAACTACGCCATCGGCGGATGCACCAATCTGGCGACAGTTACCATTCCAAGCTCTGTTACCAAAATTGGTGATTATGCTTTCGTAGACTGCCCGAGTCTGAAAGAAGTCACCATTCCAAAGGAAACTACCTCCATTGGTCTGAATGCATTTGGCTATGGAACGGTGGACGGTGCATACAGCAATGTTGGCTCTGTTTCCATCACTGGTTACTATGATTCCGCTGCACGGGATTATGCAAATGAACAGGGACTCCCCTTTACTTCTTTGGATACACCGCCGGCACCGGATGCTGTATATGGCGACATCAACTTAGACGGCTCCATTAACCTGGCAGACTTGGTTACATTTGGCAAGCAGCAACGTGGCAGCATTGAATTCAATGAAGCACAGCTGAGAAATGCAAATGTATATACGGATGATGAGATTGATGCAACAGATATGAACTACCTGATGCAGTTCTTAATTGGTACCATCAATGGACTTCCGGTTCTTCCGACTGACGACACAACAGCCGAATAAAAAGGACTGCTTGCAGCGGCTTCTGCTTGACGCATCGAACAGCGTTTTGCAGAAGCCGCTCCTTTTTTTGCATTGACTTTTCCGGCATTCGGTGTTATAATCTATAAAAAATACAGAATGGAGCCACCATGAAAATACAAGATTACTTACAGACCCATAATCTCCTGGTAGATGGTGCATTCGGCACCTATTACGCAGAAAAATACCGAACACAGAACATTCCAGAATTGGAAAATATAGGGCATCCAGAACAAATTCAAGCTGTTCATGCAGATTATCTGGCAGCTGGTGCAACCATGATCCGCACCAATACCTTTATCGCCAACACGGTTGCCCTGCAAAAAGATTGGGATACCGTTGCGGCACAAATTCAAGCTGCCATTCAGTGCGCCAAACTTGCAGTAGAACCGTATCAAAATTCAGAATCGCCCCGTTTTATTGCCGGAGATATTGGCCCGATTCCGACCGCTTCCTCCCTGAATCCAGAGGAAGCCGAAGCAGAATACCTCAAAATTGCAAAGCTGTTTTTGGAAAATGGAATTTCCATCCTGAATTTTGAAACATTTCCGGATATGGAACAGCTGGCATCGATTCTTCCCAAAATCAAAGCGGATTTTGACTGCTTTCTCATTGTATCCTTTACCGTCAACCAATTTGGCTACAGCGCCTCTGGATTGAGTGCCAAACGACTGCTCCAGGATGCCCAGCAGAACACCTGCATCGATGCAGTCGGACTGAACTGTGGTGTTGGCCCCCGGCATATGTACCAGATCCTGGAACGATTGGAGCTTCCACGCCGCCTGCATTTCATGGCACTTCCCAATGCAGGTTATCCAACTGTCGCCCGCAATCGTCTGCAATTTAACCATACCGCATCCTATTTTGCAGAGCATACCAAAAAGATTTTGAGTCTTGGCGTCGACATGATCGGCGGATGCTGCGGAACCAATCCAACATGCATTCAGCGTGTGGCAGAAACCGGTATGCTTTCTCATAAAAAACCTCTGCCGTCTTCTGAACAGACAGCAGAGCAAGCTCCCAAACGTGTTCCGTGCGGATTTCTGTATGATGAAACCGGCATGCGAAAGAAGAAGAAAATCATTGCGGTCGAACTGGTTCCGCCGTTTAATGCCGATGATGAAAAGCTGCTGGAATCGGCACATTATCTCAAACTGCAAAATGTCGATGTCCTCACCTTCCCGGATTCTCCTTCTGGCAGAACCCGTGTTGATTCTGTCCTGATGGCAGAAAAGGTACGGCGTGCCACTGGATTGGAAGTCATGCCGCATATCTGCTGCCGGGATAAGAATGCACTTGCTATGCGCTCTATCTTAATGGGGGCACAGATCAATGACATCCAAAACATGCTGATTATAACAGGAGATCCCATCCCTTCTATGGCACGGCAAACCATCAAAGCCGTCTTTCATTTTGATTCCGTTGGACTGATGAACATCATCAAAGAAATGAATGAGGAAACATTTGCCCAGCGTCCCCTGCTGTACGGCGGTGCCATCAATCAAAGCTGTAAAAATTTGGATTCCATTCTGCGTCGTGTCAAAAAGAAACAGGAAGCCGGCGCCTCCTTCTTCCTGTCACAACCGGTCTTTACCAAAGAGGATGCTGACCGACTGCGCTTCATTCAATCCGAAACCGGCGCAACCATTCTTTGCGGCATTATGCCATTGGTCAGCCGAAAAAATGCACTGTTTATGAAAAATGAAATTGCAGGCGTTAACGTATCCGATGCCATTATCGAGCGTTATCCGGAACAGGCAACCAGAGAAGAAGGTGAAGCAGTCGGCATTGCGCTTGCAAAGGAAATCATTGCCATGGTGGATGATTTTGCAGACGGCTACTATTTCTCATTCCCGTTTAACCGTGTTTATCTGCTGCCGAAAATTCTCTCTAAAGATCCACAGACAGGAACGGAATGATTCGACAAAACCCGTTCTTTTTCCTCTTGCCGACCGCTTGAAAATTTGCTATCATAAAGATTCACAACGAAAGGAGCTATACTACTATGAATATTTTATTTCTACTAAAGCCAAAATGCAACGTTGCCTATTTGAACCAATCGGACACCATTCGGCAGGGACTGGAAAAAATGCGGCACCACGGATATACTGCGATTCCAGTCATTGATGACAACGGAATCTATGTGGGCACCATTACAGAGGGAGACTTTCTCTGGAATATTCTCTCCCTGCAAAAACCGCAAGTACAAACCGGAACTTCCACGTTACAGTATTTGGAACAATATGGCATTGCTAATCTGATCCGAACCGGATGGAACCCTGCCATCAACATCTACACCAACATGGAGCAGCTACTAGAACGGGTCATGGATCAAAACTTCGTTCCAGTCATTGATGATCGAAACGTATTTGTTGGCATCATCACCCGAAAAGATGTCATTCAGTATTTCGTCCAAAAGGAACAGCGCATTCCCGAACAGCTGACAGCTGTTTCCCACTAAACAGCCTGCTTGATTTTGGTCAAAGCACCTTTCTCCAGCCGAGAAACCTGTGCTTGTGAAATACCGATTTCCCCTGCTACTTCGATTTGCGTTTTTCCTTGGAAGAAACGCAGATAGAGAATGTTCTTCTCTCGTTCCCCTAAATTGCGAATGGCTTCCCGCAGCGAAAGCTCATTGAGCCAGCTTTCCATGTTATTATGATCGCTAATCTGATCCAGTACATAAAGTGCGTCTCCGGAATCGGAATAAATCGGTTCATACAAGGATACCGGATCGCTGATGCTTTCCAATGCAATCACGACATCTTCTCGCTTTGCCCCCAATTCCTGTGCAATTTGTTCCACCGTCGGTTCCTTTTGCAGCTGCATGGTCAGCCGTTCCTTTGCCTGCATGGCTTTATATGCCATGTCACGAAGCGAACGACTGACTTTTATTTGGTTAAAATCCCGCAAGTATCGCCGCAGTTCTCCACTGATCATCGGCACACAGTAGGTGGAAAACCGTACTTCCTTACTGAGATCAAAATGATCGATCGCTTTCATCAGTCCCACCACGCCAATCTGAAACAGGTCATCCATATCCTCGCCTCGGCTTGCGAACTTTTGAATGACACTCAGCACCAAACGCAGATTGCCATTGATCAGCTTGTCCCTCGCTGCCTTGCTGCCGGTTTCCCGTAATTCCCGCAGCAGTGCAATTTTTTCCTGCTCTTTCAGCACAATCAAATCTGCTGTATTGACACCGGAAATCATGACTTTCTGATACGCCATGGCACACCTCTTCTTTCTCTTTCCAGACAGGTTTCTGTTGGAACCTGGATTCTTTTCTTTCGTTCTATGCTCCAGTATTCCCAAAAGAAACGGACTTAAACATCCGATTTTCTGGAAGTTTTTGAGAATCTTTCCTGTAAGAGAGAACTTTTGCAATCTTTTCTTGCATTTTTCTGTCAATTATGTTACAATAAAACACAGACTTGTGTGAAAGGATGTTATGAAAACATGCAGGATAATTACATCATGATCGGCATGCCGGGTTCCGGGAAAAGCACCCTCGGAAAAATTCTGGCATCTCGCATTGGATATGACTTTTTAGATACAGATGACTTGCTGATTGCACATTACCAAAAACCATTGATGCATATCATAGAAGAACGTGGCGTAGAAGGCTTTATTCAAGCAGAAGGAGAGATTCTGCAAACGGTACAGGTTTCCCACACCGTTCTGGCAACTGGCGGAAGTGCTGTTTACAGCCATCAGGCAATGGAATATCTGCGCACCATCGGAACCGTGCTCTACCTCAAATATGATGTATCTGATATTGCAGCCCGTGTCGGCAACCTCCTGACACGAGGCGTTGTCTGCCGCAACTGCACCACGCTGCAAGAACTATATGATCAGCGCAAACCACTATACGAACAGTATGCAGACCGCACCATTGAACTGAGTGGATGCCCTTTAGAGGAAAGCATTCAGCGTGTATTGCAATGCGTACAAAACGAGACATAACGTTTCCATAAACTATAAAACGACAAAAAGCCCATGCACCGACAGAGAAACTTTCTGCCAGTACATGGGCTTTTTGGGGCTTGTTTTGATAGCAATTCAAAATACAAAAACATTTTAGTCTGTATACCAAAATGGATACTATGACAAAAATCATCCGTGTTTCTCTCGGTAAATCTGCCAGGAAGCGGTTTAAATGCGTACGCAATTCAAAATTCTCTACAGCCTGCTCCACATCTTTCTCTGATGGTATACATTCCGAAAGTTCTTCCAGAACAAGCGCCATTGTTGTTCCGCCCCGTTTTTCTGCGTGTTGATGTTCCCAAACATGCAAGCGATATTTCGTGTGATCTTTCCCAAAAAGGATTTCAGATGCCTGGGGCGAGTCGGCGGAATGGCATTCCACGCTTTCCAGTAGGTATCATTCTCACATTCCTCAGCATCTTCCGGATGAGGCAGAATATGATACGCAATCGAATAGCAATAGGTGCCATACTGCTGTTTGGTTTCTGCAATTGCTGTTTCAGAACGGGAAAAATATAATGCAATCAATTCATCATCTTGCATTCTGCTCACCACCTTTCACTAAAACAGACCGGAATTTCCTACTACGGGTCACATATTTTCAAATGATTTTTTCTGTTTTTCCAGCACTTCCTAAAAGACAATTTTTTCGCATGTTTTGCACATTGCCTGCATATAGATGTACCATCTTAACAAATTGGAGTGAAGTACATGAAGGGGCAACCAAGTGATCGTGCTGTTATGCTGGGGGAATACATACTGGAACAAAAGGCCACCGTACGGGCAACAGCAGCACAATTTGGCATCTCCAAGAGCACGGTGCACAAGGACGTCAGTGAACGGCTTCCATTGATCAATCCGGATCTTTATGCTGGTGTAAAAGCGATTTTGGAACAAAATAAACAGGAACGACACATTCGTGGCGGACTCGCCACAAAGCGGAAATATGCCATGCTGGCGCAGCAGCATCACCTACAGGAAGAAGCTGCATCCGCAAAGTATGAAAGCGTGTTTCCCTAAAAGAAAACCGGTGCCTGACACAATGCCGGCACCGGTTCTCCGCTGTCTCAATCCAGAGACATTCAGACAGCATCTATTTCAAGCAACATTTCCCATCACGGTAAAAAGCAACCTTATAGATGCCAAATGAATCCGGCATCACTCCCTGCCGCCCTCTGCGGTGCCTGCTGCTATACTGCTATTCTATGCAAAAATCAGCAAAATGGAACCAGGTAATTTATACTAATCCCTTTTGAGGCTGTTTCGTATGGGAGCAAATACCGATACGAAACAGCCTCTTATTTTTCATGGAAAATTGACCTGCATCAGCGTCATTCAAAATGCTGTGCGGTTCGGAAGTTAAACACCTGCGCAAACGGGTCATACTGAATGCTTTTGTTACAGCTGCGATAAACCAAATATTGATTTTTATAAAAAATTGGAACAAAATATAGCTGAGACAGCAAAGACTGTTCCAATTCCGCACAAGCTGTGCAGTATGCTTCCTGTGAAGTGGTACGGGACAAGTCTTGTATTTGCTGCTCCAAAGAAGCAGACTCCTTCCAATTTAAAGACTCTGCTGCATATTGATACTGCCGGAAACAGCCCGCCGGATCATTCTCCGTGCTATGCAGCGCATACAGCGCCAGGTCATAGTTTCCATCTTGCAGCCGCTGCTCATATTGATCTTTTGTTACTTCCTCGATGCCAATATAAATGCCAAGCGTGTCTTGCCAGCATCGAGTTACTTCATGCAGATACGTACAGTCCAAATCCTCCGTATTTACCAAAATCTGCATGGTGTCCAGCGATTCCATTTTCAACTGCTGCAATCCCTTCTGGAACTGTGCCACCGCTTCTTCTGAATCAGATGCAAGCGGTTCTGCTACCTGTTCCCGAAAGGCTGTTCCGTCAACTGTAACAGCTGGTGGAATGAGTCCAGCTGCACCGGAAACGTCTCCGTTGGAATCCGCTCCAATGGTGCTTCGTGGAATGCAAAGGGACAAACCCGAACGAATGGAGGCATTCTGAAACACTTTGGATTCTGGATTAAAAATGAGTCCGAGTGTCACAACCGGTTTTGCAGATACCGTATAGGAACTGTTAGAGACATATGCGTCCGGATATTGCGCCGTCTCATAGAAATCAACATCTTCCTTCGCAAACAGATCTGCCGGATCTGCCTTCTTGGAAGGAAGACGAAACGTTAAGTTACTGGGAGAAATCTTGCGCCCGGCAGCATTGGCTGCATTGCATCGCATATAAATCAAATTATCCGGCCCATAGGGATCATAAAACCAAGTTCGCAGATAAAAGGCCCCATTGGAAATAACAGACTGCTCATCCAATCCATATCGTCCTTTGGTCTGTTCAAAGAACGATTCGCTGCATGGCATGGCTGCTGTAGAAGTCAGCGACGTTAAAAAGGTACCGGACGGATATGCCAGCTGAAAGGTCAGCTGCTTGTCACTGGAAGCAGTTACGCCAATGCTGGTATAGGACATGGAACCATTGATAATGGCATCCGCATTTTGCAGACAGGAAAACAGTTCCCGATACGGAGACTGCGTTTCCGGATTAAAAATACGCTGAAAAGCAAATACATAATCATATGCTGTAACCGGAAACGTTTCTCCGCTGTCAATGGCATCATTTTGATTTTCGTCATAATACCAATATGCCTGATCTCGCAAAATAAATGTATACGTGCACTGGTCTTCAGAAACGGTGTAGGAAGCAGCACCGGCGCATTGCAGCGTCCCGGAGGCATCCTGCTCCAAAAGGCCTTCAAATAAGTTGGTAATGACTGTTTTGGAAGCAGCATCTGTAGCAGACTGCGGATCCAAATTTTTGGGATTTTCAGACAAATAAGCAGTAAATAAATAACCGGAACCATCCCCATCTCCATGCTGAAAGGGAGCGGAACAGCCCGTAAAAAAAAGCGAACAAGTCAGACAGCAAGTCAGTACTTGCAAAAAACGGTGCGACATAAAATAAGATCCTTTCTGCATAAAATCGCTTTTGTATCAATGCCTTTTGGAAACAGATTCTCATAAAATAAAGGGTACATTTTTCAATCGTTGCCAAGAAAATATACCAACAAAACATCCCATTTTTATGGGAACACATTTTTATTATAGCACGGCTTTTTTATTTGAGCAATCCTTTTTCCTCCCAGTTTGCAAAAATTTTATGAATATCAAAAAGCTCGTAAACACTTGACAAAACTTTCCACTTTTTATATAATAAAAGTATCTATTTTGATTAGGAGGATCCACCATGAAATGGAAAAAATTTGGAGCCATTGCAGTTGCCGGTGTTTTAGCATGCAGTGCACTGTGCTTGTCTCCCTTCAAACCTTCTGCTGAAGCAGTGGACTTGATGCAGGATACATTTGAAACCGGATACGGCAGCTGGAAGGGCGTTGGTTCTACCATCACCATTACCAGTGATGAAGCACATGGCGGTACAAAATCGCTCTACGTGCATGACCGAACTGCCAGCTGGGGAGCCCCCCGCTGCTCCATGACCGGCATTCTTGCCGCTGGAAAAACGTATGAATTCCAGGCAAGTGCGATGTTTCCCGGCAGCGGTTCCCAACAATTCGCCTTGAAAATGATTTACACCGACAGCAGCGGAACCGATCACTACGACAACATCACCTATAAGCAAGCGAATGCCGGAGAATGGGTTACTCTTTCCGGTTCCTACACCGTTCCAAACGGTGCAACCGGCATGATTCTCTATGTAGAATTGCCAGGTGCCAATACGGATCAGGGCTATTACATCGATGATGTGTTGGTACGGGGGGAAAAGACCACCATTCAGCTCAATGACAAATATGAATCCGACTTTGAAGACGGCACCACACAAAGCTGGAACGGCCGTGGCAGTGCAACGGTTGAGCGCTCTACCAAATATGCACACAGCGGAACCACCAGCTTATATGTCTCCGGCAGAACACAACTTTGGAACGGTGCAACCCGCAGCGCTTCGGACATCATGGAAGCCGGCGGTTATTACAAAGTAGGCACTTATGTACTCTACGATGGGGCTTCCTATTCGGATACTCAAAAATTCTCCATCAACTTGCAGTATGACTTAAACGGCAAGGAAAATTATTACACCATCGCCACAGAAACTGCTGCAAAGGGAGAATGGCAGTATGTCGGCAGTGAATTCACGGTACCGGAAGGTGCTACCAACTTCTATATTTATGTACAGACCGGCTACACCAGTGCTCCCAAGGAACAGGATTTGATGGATTTCTATATGGATGATGCGAGCGGTGAACATCTGCCGGATCCGACCATTCAGGAGGACATCACCTCTCTCAAGGACGCATATGCGGATTACTTTAAGATTGGCTGCGCCTGCGCCGGTTCGGAATTTGCACAGGGTGCAACCAAAGCGCTCATCCAAAAGCATTACAATAGCCTGACACTGGGCAACGAACTGAAACCGGACAGCGTTTTGGATCAAGCTTTATCGCAGGCTTATGTCAAGGAAACGGGAGACGATACTGCACCGCAGATTTCTCTCAACGAAGCAGATGAAATGCTGAAATTTGCAGCTGCCAATCAGATTCCAGTCCGTGGTCACGTTCTGGTATGGCACAGTCAGACTCCGGACTGGTTCTTCAAGGAAAACTTTGACTCCGATGGTGCATGGGTATCCAAGGAAAAGATGACCCAGCGTCTGGAAAATTATATCAAGATTGTCATGGAAACACTGGCAAAGGATTACCCGGATGTAACCTTCTATGCATGGGATGTTGTCAACGAAGCCGCTTCCGATGCCGGCACCATTCGTCCGGCTGGTTCCAACAACGAAGTAAACGGACAATCCGCCTGGGTAAAAGTTTACGGCGATCAGTCCTATATTCCACTGGCATTTGAATTTGCAAAGAAATATGCACCGGCAGGCTGCAAACTCTTCTACAACGACTATAACGAATACTCCCCCAACAAGCAAGCTTACATCATCAGCGATATTTTAAAACCGCTGATCGAAAAGAACCTCATTGACGGTGTCGGCATGCAGTCCCATATTTCTATGAGCTATCCGAGCATCGACCTGTACCGCTCTGCAATGCAGCAGTATGTAGATCTGGGCTTGGAAATTCAGGTCACTGAATTGGACATCTCCGAGAAATCCAACGCATACGCTGACCAGCTGGCACTGGCACAGCGGTATCAGGACGTGTTCAAGATGTACAAGGAAATGAAAGATTCCGGTGTGAATCTGTCCGCTGTCGTTATCTGGGGCATCACCGATTCCACCAGCTGGATTGGCGGCTATCCCCTGCTCTTTGACAAGGATTATCAGGCAAAGCCGTCCTATTATGCCGTAGTCGATACCGACTCCAAAGTAGAAACCATTCAAACCATGACAGCTTATCAATATGATGGAACCGATGCGGATTTGGAACGGGCATTGGAAATTGGTACCGCACAGTACCTGAGCAACGGAACCACATACTTTAAAGCGGCATGGTCCGATCAAGGCATGGTCATTCGTGTTTACAATCCACTTCACATAAATGGATGGGAAACACAGGAAGGTTGTGTGATTACAAATGTTGATTTTCCAGACGTCCTAGTTTATGGCAGTCAGGAAAATCAGCAAGGGACATTCCTGGATCCTGTAAAAGTCAGCAACGACGCTAAATTTACAGATGTCACAATTCCACTGACTGGAAAAATCGGAAGCAGCGTATATCTGGACGTGCAAAGCTGCAATGCTGCATGGAACGATACTGCCACTGCTGAAAAATTGTTTGATGAAGTGATTCAGCAAAAGACTTTGACTTACAAAAGTGCAACGCCTACTTGCGGCATCGTCACACTGGCAAAACAGCCCAAGTATGCCGAGGCAACCAAGACCGATACACCGATCACCATTGACGGGGATATCGATGCCGCATGGGCAGATGCCAACACCATTGATGTCAACACCTACTCCATGGGCAACGGAGCAACCGCTGTTTCCAAGATGCTCTGGGATAAAAATTACCTCTATGTGCTGACCGAAGTCACCGACCCCGTACTGAGTGTGGCAAGTGCCAACGCCTATGAGCAGGATACCGTAGAAGTTTTCTTTGATGAAAACAACCACAAGAGCACTTCTTATGAGACTGACGACATTCAATGCCGTGTCAACTATGAAAACGAAAAAACCGTCACCGATGGCCGTTCTACAGATGCTTTCCTTTCCGGTGCCAAAAAGACTGCAACTGGTTATATCGTAGAAGTTGCCATTCCGCACACCATTGATGCATTCCACTCCAATCAAATTGTTGGCTTTGATGTACAGGTCAATGATGACGGAACCGGAGACGGCAAGCGCACCAGCATTGCCAACTGGAACGATCTGTCCGGTATGGGTTATACCGATCCGTCTGGATTCGGTGTACTGAAGCTGATTGGAACAGACACACCAGTGGTTACCACCACGACAACCGGCGCTACCGACACAACGACGACCACAACTACCACTCGTATTCTGCCGCCTGGCAGCGTCCTCTATGGCGATGTCAACCTGGATAACGGCGTGACACTGGCAGACCTGATTACCTATCAAAAGTATCGGCGTGGTGCCATTGAACTCAATCCGCAGCAGCAGCTGAATGCAAATGTTGATTTGCAAAATGCAGAACTGGACGATCAAGATACAGTCATGCTGCTGAAATTCCTGATTGGTTCGATCAATAGTCTCCCCATTGAATAAACCCTAAAAACCCAATTGAAACAGAAACGGGCTGCTGTACGAAGGAACCTCGTACAGCAGCCCGTTCTAATTAACGCATATTTGCTGCTTACAACGGTGTCTTGCCATCCTGCAAAAATACACTTGCCAGATACAGCGAACCGCAAATGACAGCCATTCCATCCTGTTCCTTTGCCCATTGCAGTGCAGCCGGAAGTGCAGCTTCCAATTCCATGCCTTCTGCATGACAATGCTTGGGAAAACAGCCTGCTAGCTCCTCCCTCGGCACAGCATTCGGCATAAATCCATCTACGCAGAGTACCTTTTGAAAGACCTGTCCTAAAACTGCAGACGCACTCGTATAGTCTTTGCTGGTCAGCATACCGCAAATTCCAATCAATGGATGATTCTGTACGCTATTTTGCAGCAGCTCTACCAATGCCATAATGCCGGCACGATTGTGGCTGCCATCCAGAATCACCGGCGGATTCAGTTGCAGCAGCTGCGTTCTACCTGGTACTTGTACCGCAGCAAGTGCCTTAGAAACCGCACTTGCCGGAATCAAAAAGCCATGCATCCCCAAAATGCGAATTACTTCAATGGCAGTCAGTGCATTGTAAACCTGATGTCGTCCGGTCATCGAAAGGGTATAGGTCATGCAATGATACTGAAAGCAAGTCGATTGCAGTGTCTCCGAAAGGATGACACAATCCCGCATACTAGGCTGAATCAGAGGAGCCTGCTTGGCTTCTGCTGCTTTCTGCACCACATAGGCAACCTCCGGCGGATTGTCCGCAGACAGCACCACCGGACAGCCCGGCTTGATAATTCCTGCCTTGTGTGCTGCAATTGCCGGCAGCGTCTTCCCCAATATTGCCGTATGATCATAAGAAATTGACGTAATGACACATACCAGCGGTTTCTGAACGATGTTGGTGGCATCCAGTGTTCCGCCAATTCCCGTTTCCAGAAATACCAAATCACACTGCCGCCGTACAAAATACAACAGGGCAATGGCAAACGTAATCTCGAACTGAGAACAGTCCGCAGATGCACCACTGTTTCGTACAATCTCACACAATTCGCATAAATCCTGCATGGGAATATCTTCCCCGTTTACCTGAATGCGATCTGCGTAGTGCCGCACAAATGGAGAGGTAAACTGTCCCACGCAAAAGCCAGCTTCTCTTGCTGCCGTGGCACAATATGCCAGCGTGGAACCCTTTCCATTGGTACCGGCAATGTGAATGACCTGCAAGGAATCTTGTGGATTGCCGATTGCCTCTAGGAGCGCTGTAATACGGGATAAATTGGTAACCGCTTTTCCGCTTTTGCTGAATCCTTGAATATAGGACATGGTTTCTGCTTCATTCATCCTGTTTTCCTCCGATCTGCACAATGTTATGGCAAACACCGCACAGCTGCTGTGCGGTGTTTTTCCTATCTCAACGCCTACTGTAATCCTTCCATGGATTGCAGAATCTTTGCCATTTTTTCTTCTGCCTTGGCAAGCTTTGCCTGCTCTGCTTCAATCAGCTGCTGTGGTGCTTTTGCCAGGAAGCCTTGATTGTTCAGCTTCTTTTGCAGGAAATCCAGGTCCTTCTGTACCTTTGCCTGTTCCTTCTTCAACCGTGCCAGTTCCTTTTCCTTATCCACCAATTCTTCCAATGGAATAAAGATTCGAACCCGGTCGGTCACCGCCATAACAGCATCCGGCATCTGGAAGGAGTCGCCAACGACTACTTCAGAAGCAGATGCCAGCTTTTCGAAAAACAGTGCACAGCTGGTAAACAGCTCCGGTTCGGTTGTCTCGATGCAGAGCTTTGCCTTCTTGGACGGCGGTACATTCATTTCTGTCCGACGATTCCGAACTGCACGGATGGCTGCAATGATGGTTTCAAACTGCGCAGCTTCTTCTGTAAATTGCAGCTTCTCCTGGTAAACCGGATAGTCCTCCAAAATAATCATCGAAGCACCGTCCGTCAGAACCTGCCAGATTTCTTCTGTAATATATGGCATAAACGGATGCAGCAGTTTCAGCATGCCACGCATGAGATACAGCAGAACCGCCTGTGCCTGTTCCATAGATGTTCCGCCGGCTGCAATTCTTGGCTTTGTCAATTCGATGTACCAATCACAGTATACATCCCAGATAAAGTCATAGATCTTTGCACTGGCTACACCGATTTCAAACTTGTCCAGATTTTCATTGACTTCTTTAGCCAGTGTATTAAACCGTGTCAATACCCATTTGTCTTCCAGTGCCAACATTTCCGGCAAACCGGTATAAACATAATCTTCCGGCAAGTTCATCAAAATAAACCGGGAGGCATTCCAAAGCTTATTGGCAAAATTCCGGGCAGCCTTTACCTTATCGGTGCTGTAACGCATATCATTGCCAGGCGCATTTCCGGTTGCCAGCATAAACCGCAGTGCATCTGCACCATATTCATCAATGACTTCCAGCGGATCGATTCCATTGCCAAGAGACTTGGACATCTTTCTGCCCTGCTCATCTCGTACCAGACCATGAATCAAAACCGTATCAAATGGTACCTGATCCATACACTTCAAACCGGAAAACATCATACGGATGACCCAGAAGAAAATGATATCATAACCCGTTACCAAGGTATTGGTCGGATAGAAGTACTTGAGATCTTCGGTCTGATCCGGCCAGCCCAAAGTAGAAAACGGCCAGAGAGCAGAACTAAACCAAGTATCCAGGGTATCCGGATCCTGCCGCATGGGCTTACCGCACTTCGGGCAAACAGCAGTTTCTTCCTTGGTCACAACCATTTCTCCGCAGGCATCACAGTAGAATGCCGGAATCCGGTGTCCCCACCAAAGCTGTCTGGAAATACACCAGTCCTTGATATTTTCCAGCCAGTGGAAATAAATCTTATCAAACCGTTCCGGTACAAACTTGGTTGCACCGTTGCGAACCGCATCAATTGCAGGCTGTGCCAACGGCTTCATCTTCACAAACCACTGCTTGGAAACCCGTGGTTCTACAGTGGTACCGCAGCGGTAACAGGTTCCAACATTGTGCGCATGATCTTCTACCTCTACCAGGAAACCGCCTGCTTCCAGATCTGCCACAATCTTCTTTCTGGCTTCATAACGATCCATACCGGCATAAGCAGGATACTCTTCTGTGATTTTTGCATCTTCCGTGAGTACATTCAGCACCGGTAACTGATGCCGCAGACCAACCTCAAAGTCATTTGGGTCATGTGCCGGTGTAATCTTTACCACGCCGGTTCCGAATTCCATATCAACATAATCGTCTGCAACAACCGGAATCTCTCTGCCAACCAATGGCAGAATCAAGGTCTTGCCAACTGCATCCTGATACCGTGGATCATTCGGGTTAACTGCCACAGCCGTATCACCCAAAAGCGTTTCCGGACGAGTAGTTGCCAATTCCAAGAAGCCGCTTCCATCTTTGAAAGGATACCGCAAATGCCAGAAGTGTCCTGCCTGATCCTCATATTCTACTTCCGCATCGGAAATAGAAGTCAAACATTTCGGACACCAGTTGATAATCCGCTCGCCCCGGTAAATAAGACCTTCTTCATAATACCGGATGAATACTTCCTTAACAGCTTTGGAGCAGCCCTCATCCAATGTAAAGCGTTCTCTGGACCAGTCACAGGAAGCACCCAGCTTCTTTAGCTGCTCTACAATTCTGCCGCCATACCGCTTCTTCCAGTTCCAGGCGCGTTCCAAAAACTTTTCTCGACCCAAGTCTTCCTTTTTGAGTCCTTCCTTGCGCATTGCTTCCACAATCTTGGCTTCTGTTGCAATGGAGGCATGGTCAGTTCCCGGCAGCCAGAGGGTGCTGTAACCCGACATCCGCTTCCAGCGAATCAAAATGTCCTGCAAGGTTTCATCAAGTGCATGTCCCATATGCAGCTGTCCGGTAATGTTCGGCGGCGGGATGACAATGGTGTACGGTTTTTTCTTTGGATCCGGATCTGCCCGAAAGCATCCGTTCTCATTCCACATGCTGTAAATACGATCTTCAAAATCATGCGGCTGGTAGGATTTTGCCAGTTCTTTTTTCATATGATAACTCCTTTTTGCATTGTTCTATGCGGCAGCACAAAAACAAAAACGCCCCGGCAGCGTCCAAAAACACTGCCCAGGGCGAACCATCTTTGTCCGTGTTACCACCTGGATTCGGACAGGATTCTGCTGTCCGCACTCCTGCAACCGTACAGATTTCAAACGAACTGCCGATTGCTGTTCAATAACGGGAACACCCGCTTTTCAGTACCCACGCAGTGCACTGCGCTTCCCAAAAAGAGCTCCGAGACTACTTCTGCAACTGCCGGAAAAGATTTGCACCATCCATCTTCTCTCTGCACCCGGTTTTCGCCGCATACTCCTTCTCTTCCTCGCTTTTCTTATTTCCTATTATAAAAGGAAATCGAACAATTGTCAAGAGGAAGAAACAGAATTTTTCTATTTGCAAATATACAGATTTATGGTATAATAGAACACAACAAGAGCCCACTGCCGCAAAATCCAAATGGATGATAAAAGGAGTACATGTTTATGACAGCCGTTTATGCAGAACCTGTTTCCAACTCTGCCTACCTCTGCTTGCAAAGCAATCAGGATATTGCATGGCGTCCGGTTTCGGCAGGCGTAACGCCAACGGTCGTTTCCGGAAACGGTACTTATCAGGTCACTTACCAGATGCAGCATGATGCAAACTTATTGGTTGCACTTGTTTTATCTACGGATATCAACGCCTATTCCTATGCACCATCTACAGCACAGGCAAGCACCATTTTACAGGACACCAGTGTGCGCATGACCGTGCAATCGATTACGGTAACGGAACCGGAAACAAAAGCCGTTTCTTCCTGGACGTACACTGGGCCAAGTCAAGCTGCTTTTGGACTGAACGATGACCAAACCACACTGCGCTTAAACATCTGGAATATCTGGCAAAAGCCTGCCGTTCAAGATCTGACCAATAAAAGTGGTTCCAGTGGACAAAGCTTTCGGCCAGACACTGCACTAAAAGCCGGCGATACCATAACCGTAACCTTTACCGTAACAGGTATGGACAACGATTCCATTTCAGAAGCGGAACGGGGTGACCTGGACAAAGACGGCGCTGTTACCCTCGCAGATGCTACATTGGCACTAACAGCCTATGCCGAGCAATCCGTTTCCAATCCGCTGCCGTTGACACCGGAAGCGTTGAATCGTGCTGATGTGGATCGGGATGGGATTTTGACCTTATCGGATGCGACTTATATTTTGACCTATTATGCAGAATGCGCCGTTCAAAATCATCCCAAATGGGAAACCATTATTGGAACATGACCCACCCAAATTGCAAATACAATCATCATTTAGAATCGTCTTCTGGTTCCTCAAAAGAAAGATAGCGTTTTTTTGCACAGCAGTCCGGTGCATATTGCCATCCGGAAAGATGCGATTGCTGCACAAAATAATGAAGCGGCGCAGGCGGCAAGTCATTTTCAAAAACATCCACCAAAACCAACTTTACTTTCATTTTCTCAGGAATCAGTGCTTTTATGTAGACACTGGCACACTGTCCTGGCAGCACTTGCTCCTTCAATTCTGCCAACCCAGCTAAGTTGGGGGTAAGTTCTACAAAAATGCCGTAGGATTCCACCGATCGGACAATTCCCACAACAGTTTCCCCTGCTGAAAACTGTGCCGCATTCTCTTCCCAAGTTCCCAGCAATTCTTTATGGGACAGGCAAATTTGTGTTTCTCCCACACTGCGTACAATGGCACGAATGGACTGTCCTGCTACAAACCGATCTTTCGGATGCGCAATCCTGGAAACCGAAATGGTATCAATTGGAATCAGGGACGGAATTCCGCAGCCAATATCCACAAAGCAGCCAAATCGTTCCAAATGGGTCACCTTTGCCGGAATAATATCCCCGGGATGCAGCAAAGACAAATACGTCTTCCAGCACAATTCCTGTACCCGTCGGCGAGAAAGAAGGACAAGCGGACGCTGCTGCTCATCCAGTGTAAAATCCATCACCTGAAAACAAACCGGTTTCCCGGCACGAGAAATCAGCGCAATGTCTCGCGTGGTGCCCTCCGGAATGCCCATCGCACCTTCCTGGTGCGGAATAATGCCACGGATTCCCGGCAGGTCCACCAATAAGTTATAACTGCTGTCGCAGGCAATGGCACGTGCCTCTAAAATTTGACCGGTCTGCATCGCCTGCCGCAGACCTTCCATGGTCTGTATGGCAGTCTGATTTGCCGCAGTATGCAGCAGGCTGCCTTCTGGTAAAAATGATCGCATTTGAACCTCCATCGTTTTGCTTTTGCACACTGCTGCACCAAAAGCATAGTATTCAGAATTGCTTCTAAAAAATTTGCAAACCAGAAAAACTCTGGTTCGTCTGCCTTACAGCATATGCGGCACAAAGCCGTCTTATGACGGCCTTGTGCGACTTTTCCGATGCAGAGAATACACCTGCTGCTGTGAACCGCCCAGTGCAGTTAGAATCTGTTTGGCGTGCGAAATTTCCGTTTCCTCACAAACAGCATGCAGCAGTGCATCCTGCCGGCGAAGCGGTTCCAAAACAGCTTGCCGATCCAGTTCTGATTCCATGAGCAGCGTGATATAATTATATGCCGTCACTGCGGTCGGCAACAACGTGGTTTTCGTCAAATGCACCACATCTTCCTGCAAGCTTTCTGCGTGATAGGTGGTAACATTGGTTTTTTGCAGCGTTTGCAGAGACTCCCGCAGCCGAAGCGCCGCCAATTCTGCTGCATCGGTGGACTCAAACTGCGCATAAATACTATTCTTCATTTGCCTGTTTCCTCCAAAATTCTATTCGTTTCGTCTATATACTCAGCTTTTTATTAAAGTTGCCCTGTTTTTTTGTTTGGTTTTTATTATGTTTTTACAAATACTAAAAAATATCCTCTGAAAATATTGCCTTATGTCGAAAAATAGGGTATAATAAAAATTATATCGAATGTTGACGGAGAACTGCCCTTTTTCCGGCGTGCTCCTCGCAACAGGTTCCGCTCAGACCGTGAGCGTTCACAGAAAGGACTGAATTTCATGGATGTACGGCCAGCTGATCTTCTTGTGATGAAAAAACAACATCCCTGCGGCGGAAATACCATGTACGTCATTCGTTCCGGCATGGATTTTAAACTGCGCTGCACCAAGTGCGGCCGTGAATTTATGGTGCCTCGAAATAAAATTGAGCGCCGCATCAAGCAGGTCATCCGGGAAGAAACCCCAAACGTATAATTCACACGCAGTCTGCCATGCTAAGCCTTATGAAGCAGGCGCTGCCATCAGCTTGATGCACATTTTTTCAAACAGATCAGTCCGAATAGAATAAAGGGAGAACAACAAATATGATCGAAAAGCTGCGGGAAATGGAAGAAAAATATCATGCGCTGAGTGCGTCTCTTGCAGATCCGGACATTCTTGCGGATAATAAGCAGTATGCCCAGCTGATGCGGGAATATAAACACATGACGCCCATTATGGAAAAATTCCAAGAGTACAGTGCGGCTCAGCGAGATTTTGAAGAGGCAAAAGAACTGCTCGAAACCAGCGGCTCAGATGCAGAGTTAAAAGAAATGGCACAGGCAGAATGGGATGAGAGCAAAGAGAAAATGGCTGCCTGCACCGAGGAACTCAAGCGCATGCTGCTTCCCAAAGATCCGAATGATGATAAGAATGTTATCATTGAAATTCGAGGTGGTGCCGGCGGTGAGGAAGCTTCCCTGTTTGCCAATTCGCTGTATCGGATGTACACCATGTATGCCGAAGCAAGAGGCTGGAAACAGGAAGTACTCAATGCCAATCCAACAGAATTGGGCGGCTTTAAGGAAATCAGCTTCTCCATCATCGGAGAAGGTGCCTATTCCCGTCTGAAATATGAAAGCGGCGTACACCGGGTACAGCGTGTTCCGGAGACTGAATCACAGGGACGCATTCACACTTCAACCGTTACGGTTGCCGTCTTGGTAGAAGCCGATGAAGTGGAACTGGAAATCAATCCGACTGACCTGCGTATCGATGTCTTTCGTGCCAGCGGTGCCGGCGGACAGCATATCAACAAAACAGAGTCTGCCGTTCGAATCACACACCTGCCGACTGGTGTCGTAGTCGAATGTCAGGACGAACGCAGCCAGTATAAGAACAAAGAAAAAGCAATGAAAATTCTGCGTTCCAGACTCTATGAAGCAATGCTTCAGGAACAAAATGATAAAATTGCTTCTGAACGACGGATGCAGGTTGGCACCGGCGATCGTTCGGAGCGCATTCGTACGTATAACTTCCCACAGGGTCGTATGACCGATCACCGAATTGGCTTGACATTGTATCGCCTGGATGATATCATGAATGGCAATCTGGATGAGGTATTCGATGCCCTGGCAACAGCAGATGAACTGGCAAAACTTGCCAGCCAACAGAATGAGGCATGATGCATGAACACGCAGCACTTAACTTCTTCCCCAGACGACCTGCAATATGCAGCAAAACTGCTGCAAAGCGGTCAAATTGTGGGGATGCCAACAGAAACGGTATATGGTTTGGCCGCCGATGCCCTCAACCCGGATGCCGTAAAAAAGGTATTTGAAGCAAAGGGGCGTCCGGCAGACAATCCACTCATTGTGCATATTGCCGCTTTGGAACAGCTTTCACAGGCAGCAAAAGAAATTCCGCCCCTTGCCTATGCCCTTGCAGAGGCATTTTGGCCGGGACCGCTGACGATGATTTTTCCAAAGCAAGCGCAAATTCCCATGATTACATCCGGCGGTCTGGATACGGTTGGCGTCCGCATGCCGGCACACCCCATCGCACAGGAATTGATCCGATTGGCAGGCACTCCAATTGCTGCGCCATCCGGAAACCGCTCCGGCTACCCCAGCCCAACCACCGCAGAACATATGCTGCGGGATATGGATGGCCGCATTGCCGCTGTTGTAGACGGCGGAGCCTGTTCCGTCGGGGTAGAGTCCACTGTCATTGCATTTGAAGGCACAGACGGTGTTCGGATTCTGCGCCCTGGCTTCATTACCAAAGAAGACTTACAGCGTGTTGCTTCCGCTGTAACAATTGATCCTGCCATTTTGCATGATATTCAATCCGGTCAGCCGGTTCGTTCTCCCGGTATGAAATATCAGCATTATTCACCGAAAGCAAATGTTACGCTGCTCGATGGATCTTACGCCGCTTTCTGCGCGTATGTACATGCACACCAGCAGGAACAAGTCTATGCATTGGTATTTGACGGAGAAGGACAGGCACTGGATGTTCCCTTTTTGACGTATGGCAGCAACAGCCAGGAACAGGCACAGCAATTATTTTCAAAATTACGAGAACTGGATGACGATCACGCTGTACAGGTCTATGTTCGTGTTCCCCAACAGGACGGAATCGGACTGGCGGTATACAATCGGCTCATCCGGGCAGCAGGATTTGAGGTGATACAATTATGAGCAGTCTAGGCGATGTCATGGTCGTTGGTCTAACCGGACAAACCGGAGCCGGTAAAAGTACCGTATCACGTGTTTTTGTAGAAGGCGGTTTTCAGCTGATTGATGCTGACCAGGTATGCCGGAAAGTACAGCAAAAAGGTTCCCGCTGTCTGGCTGATTTACTGGACTTTTTCCCAAAAGAAATTTTACAGGAAGACGGCGAACTGAATCGAAAAGTACTGGGCGAAATTGTATTCACAGACCGCAGCAAACTGGAAATGCTCAATACCATTTGCTATCCCTACATTATGGGAGAAATTCTGCGGCAAATCCGGATGTATACAGCACAGGGAAAAAAACTGATTCTATTGGATGCTCCTACGCTGTTTGAAAGCCGTGCCGATGACTTCTGTGATGTCATCATCTCTGTGGTTTCCGAAGAGTCTCTGCGTCAGCAGCGCATCATTGCACGGGATCACATTTCAAAGGATGCTGCACTGCACCGCATGCGCTCCCAGCTGCCGGAAAGCTTTTTTCGAAGCCATTCTGATTTTATCATTGACAATGACACAACACTGGAAGAGCTCCAAGCTGTTGCACAGGAAGTGGTAGAAAAAGTCGTTTTATATTATCAAAACCAGTACGGAAAATCAGGGGCTTCTCTTTCACGCCCCATTGTTTCAGGAGGTTCATCAACATGAAAGAAACAGATACCGAAAGCAAACAAAGAAAAGATGCCCTGTTTTTGAAGAAAGAACATGGCATCACCCGTATGACAGACGAACAATTGAAAACATGTGATGCATTCTGTGCAGACTATATGGCATTTTTACAGGCTTCTAAAACAGAACGGGAAGCCAATGCCAATGCAATTGCGCTGCTGGAACAGCGTGGATTTATACCATTTGTACCCGGCATGCCGTTGAAGGCTGGCGATAAAGTATATCGCAACAATCGTGGAAAAGCCATTCTGGCTGCTGTAATTGGAACAGCTCCCATCGCAGAAGGCGTTCGGCTTTGCGCCGCACACATCGACTCTCCTCGTCTGGATTTGAAACAGAATCCGCTGTATGAAGACGAAGAACTGGCACTGATGAAGACCCATTACTATGGCGGCATCAAAAAGTACCAGTGGCCAACCGTTCCGCTTTCTCTGCATGGCGTTGTCGTCAAAGCAGATGGCAGCAAAGTCACTGTAAACATCGGTGAAGATCCGCAGGATCCTGTTTTTTGTGTCACCGATCTGCTTCCGCATCTGGCAGATGCCCAGATGAAGCGCACGGCGCCCCAGCTGATCCGTGGCGAAGAACTGAATCTGCTGGTTGGTTCCCGTCCGTTCCGAAAGGATACCGAAAGCGAAGCAGTAAAATTAAACATTCTGCATATCCTGAATGAAAAATACGGCATGGTAGAAGCAGATTTTCTGTCTGCTGAACTGGAAGCCGTTCCGGCATATCCAGTACGGGAAGTAGGCTTAGACCGCAGCATGATTGGTGGTTATGGTCATGATGACCGTGTTTGCGCGTATCCGGCACTGCGTGCGCTCTTGGACTGCGAACATCCAACGCACACAGCCGTTGTTGTACTGACCGATAAGGAAGAAACGGGCAGTGAGGGCAATACCGGTCTGCAATCTGCTTATCTCCCCTACTTCTTGGAAGATCTGGCAGACTGCTTTGGCGTAAAGGGTCGCCATGTAATGCAGGCTTCTCAGTGCCTGTCCGCAGACGTCAACGCTGCATTCGATCCGACTTTCCCGGATGTGATGGAAAAGAAAAACTGCGCTTACCTGAACCATGGTGTTTGCGTGACCAAGTTCACCGGCGCAAGAGGAAAGTCCGGCACATCTGATGCTTCCGCAGAATTTGCCGGCACCATTCGGCGGCTGTTGGATCAGCATGATGTTGTATGGCAGACCGGAGAGCTCGGCAAAGTAGATGGCGGCGGCGGCGGTACCGTTGCAGCTTACCTTGCTAATTTGGACATTGATACCATTGATATTGGAGTTCCGGTTCTCTGCATGCATGCACCGTTTGAAGTGGTTGCAAAACTGGATGTCTATATGACATACCGTGCATGCGCTGCATTTTTTGAATAAATGAATGATTCTGCCGCAGGCAGGTAATTCGCTTTTGTATTTCAGAAAAGCGGGTTGTCTATCTGCGGCAGCTCTTCTATTCCAAAACGAAAACTTTTGCCCCATTTTACAAAAAATCATTGATTTTTTCGAGAAAATATGTTACAATAATAAGAAATATGATTCATTCGAAAGGGAGGCGTTTCAATGAAAATACAAGAATCTGCTGAAAACTATCTGGAAACTATTTTAATTTTGAAAAAACGAATCGGAAATGTACGCTCCATTGACATTGTCAATGAACTAGAATTTTCCAAGCCTAGTGTGAGTGTTGCAATGAAAAATTTACGAACCAATGGCTATATCGAAATGGATCCGTCCGGCTACATTACTCTAACAGAAAAAGGAAAAGTCATCGCGGATACCATGCTGGAGCGCCATAATCTGCTGTCCGATTGGCTCACCTATCTTGGTGTTGATCCGCAAGTGGCAGTAGAGGATGCCTGCCGAATGGAGCATGTCATCAGTGCCGAAAGTTTTCAGGCTATTAAAGCACATGTACAAGCCAATCAGGAACAAACCAAACAAAAGGCATCCAGTGAAGCAGGTGAAACCGCATGAAACGAATTGTTACCATCCAAGATATCTCCTGTTTTGGAAAGTGCTCTCTAACCGAAGCACTGCCCATTCTTTCTGCCATGGGATTGGAAACAGCGGTGATTCCAACTGCTGTTCTATCGACACACACAGGCGGTTTTCAGAACTATACCTTTCGAGATTTAACCGATGATATTCCGGATATCTTGGCACATTGGCAGTCTTTGCAGCTGCAATTTGATGCCATTTATACGGGCTACCTGGGATCCGTCCGACAGATTCAGCTCATGCTCGACTGTATCGAAAAATTTCGTGAGCCGGAAACAAAAGTAATCATTGATCCCGTTATGGGTGACAATGGTGTAAAATATGCCGGATTTCCAAATGCGTTTGAAGACGAAATGGCAAAGCTTTGCAAGCAAGCAGATATCATTGTTCCCAACTTAACCGAAGCCTCCATGCTGCTGCACCGCCCCTATCCGAAGGATTACACGGAAACGCAAATTTGGGAAACGCTGAAACAGTTGACAGAAACATTAGGCTGTCCGGTTGCCGTTTTGACAGGGGTTCAGTTTGACCCTGCCCACCACGGAGCCGTTGCCTATGACAGCCGAACTGGTTCCAAGTATTCTGCTTTCCGAGAGCATATTGACGATCCCTATGTCCACGGAACCGGCGACATCTTTGCCAGTGTTCTGGCAGGCGCTGTCACAAAAGGCGCTAGCTTACAGGAAGCATTAGAACTGGCTGTTAATTTCACCACAGACTGCATTGCTGCAACGCAGCCAGAACGAAAAAAATATTGGTATGGTGTACACTTTGAACAGTGTCTGGGCGAGCTGACCAGCTGGCATCCATCCGATCAAAAAGGAGGCGTTGTCTGATGCAAATTCCAAAGGATCCGCTGATGCTGATGAGTTATCTCAACACCAAACTGCGGGATGCATATTCCAGTTTTTCTGCACTTTGCGAAGATTTAGAATTGGATGAAGCAGCCCTTACAGAAACACTGCAACAGGCTGGTTATGCATACCAGCCGGAACGCAATCAGTTTCTTCCTGCTAAACGGTAAAAGAAATTGGGAAAGCCCTCGATCAAACCGATCGAGGGCTTTCTTTTATGCATTCTTACGAAGATCTAACAATTCCTGTGCAGAAAAAACGTATTGCTTCTTACAGAAATGACAGCAAACGGTAATTTCGGATTCTTCCTTTGCCAGTTTGGTCAGCTCTGCATCACCAATGCTTGCCAGAACGCCTTTTGTCCGCTCCCGGCTGCAATCACATCGATAAAAGACTTCCGCCTCATCCAGCAAATTTGGTTCCAGTCCATCCAATAATTTCAGAGCAATTTCTTCCGGTTTCATGCCACTCTGCATCATTTTGGTGACCGGCGGAAGTGCCTGAATATTTCGCTCCAGCGTATCAATACAAGCATCACTGGCAAACGGCAGCACCTGAATCAGATAGCCGCCAGCAACCTGCACCGTCAAATCCGGATTCACCAGCACACCCAATCCGCAAACGGTAGGCGTCTGCTCACTGGTTGCATAATAGCTAGCAATATCCTCTGCGATTTCTCCTGAAACCAATGGAATCATACCAACATACGGCTCTTTTAATCCCAAATCCTTTACCACAGATAACGTACCATCTTTTCCGACTGCTCCGCCAACATCCAATTTTCCCATTGCATTGAGCGGAAGCTCCACAACCGGATGCTCTACATCACACTTTACATTGCCATGGCTGTCTGCAACGGCAACCAAAGAGCCTGCCGGGCCGCCGCCATTGACCCGCAATGTGACGGTATCCTGCTGATTCTTCAAATCATATCCCATCATACTAGCTGCAATAGCAAGCCGTCCCAGTCCGGCTGTTACAACAGCAGAAGTCTGATGAATCTGCTCAATTTGCTCCACAAGATCGGTCGCATCTACTGCGCAGGACACAACAGAAGCATCCTTTGCAATGGCTCGTTTTAAGATTCCCATATTCTTGTTCTCTCCTTTTTCTTACTGTTGACTTTTGGGCACTCTGGCAACCACTACCATTCGTTCACTGTCCGGACGAAGCGGCTCTCTGGTATCCGCATGGTAGCAACCCAACACCTCAAAGCCAATTTGCCGCAGGGTCTCTTGAATTTGATCGGCTTCATATGCATGTTCTGTAATTTCTTCTCGATTGCGCAAATAAGAACCGTCTTCCTGCAAGGTGAAGAATTCCAGATTCATGGAAACCGTATGATCCTCCGGCGTATACTGGTTTTCCCAAACACAGTAAACTGCCTCTGTTTCATATACAAACACACGATCTCCCAGTACTTCCCGATGTTTATAGACTGTATTCATATCAAACAAAAACAGTCCACCCGGTTCTGTTGCATCATAAATTTCCTGAAAGACCAGTTGTACTTCCGAAAAGCAGTCCAAATGATTGAGACTATCCAGCGTACAAATGGTGACATCTACCGTTCCATACAATTGCAGTTCCCGCATATCCTGGCAGACGTATTGAATGGGCAGTCCATGCTCCATCTTCTTTTCCATTGCCCGGGACAGCATTCCATAGGAATAATCAATTCCCAACACATCATATCCCAATCGTGCCAGTTCCTCGGACATTGATCCGGTTCCACAGGCAAGATCCAATAAAACAACACCATCTGATTGCAGATAGGACTGAATCAATCCATCAAAGTAGAGGGCACGCTGATGATAATTGACATTTTTGGTCAGACAATCATAATACACTGAAAACGTTTCATATCCGCTGTCCATATGCACGCTTCCTTTCTCTTTCCATTTCAGAATTGTTTCTGAACAAGAAAGGGGCTCTGATTGCAATCAGACCCCCTTCTGCTTTTACGATTTTTCAGCTCTTAGTCCTGAATCGGCTTAGAAATCTGTTCCCGCTGCGGCGCTTCGTTCTTTTGGAGGCGAACAGTCAGCAGCATCCGAATGGTATCTTCCTGAATGGAAGCAACCATCTCATCATACATCTGGAAGCCTTCATACCGATATTCTACAACCGGATTCTGCTGTCCATATGCACGCAAGCCAATTCCCTTCTTCAATTCGTTCATATCATCAATGTGTGCCATCCACTTGGTATCAACAACCTTCAGCAGAACAACACGTTCCAGCTCCCGCATCACTTCTGCGCCATACTCTTCTTCCTTGGCAGCATACAATGTCTTTACCTTTTCGGTCAGCTGTTCCACAATATCCTTTACCGTTAACCGCTCCAATTCTTCCGGTTCATAATCCAGATCATTATCATCGGTGATCCAGCCCAGGAAGTAATCCCGCAAGCCAACCAGATTCCACTGATCCCGTTCGGTTTCTTCATTGATATACTGGTTTACAGTATTGCTAATCAAACCATCCATCATGCCCAGGATATTTTCATGAATATCCTCGCCATTGAGCACTTCATTTCGCTGCTTGTAGATGATTTCACGCTGTGTATTCATAACGTCATCATAATTGAGGACATTCTTACGAATATTGAAGTTTCTGCCTTCTACCTTCCGCTGAGAGGATTCAATAATTTTAGACAGGGTCTTGCTCTCGATCGGCACATTTTCATCGACGTTCAAAGTCCGCATCATGTTTTCCAGACGATCCCCTGCAAAAATTCGCATCAGATCATCTTCTACAGACAGGAAGAAGCGACTTTCGCCCTCGTCTCCCTGACGACCGGAACGACCACGCAGCTGATTGTCGATACGTCTGGATTCATGCCGTTCAGTACCCAAAATGTACAAACCGCCTGCTTCCTTTACCTTTACGGCACGTTCCTTGACCTCGTCGCTGAACTTGCGATAAAGCTGCTGATAAACGGCTCTTGCTGCCAGAACATCTTCATCATCGGTATCTGCATAACCAATTGCTTCTGTGATGAGTTCTTCCGGATATTCCCGCTTCCGCATTTCTGCCTTTGCCAGGAATTCAGCATTACCACCCAGCATAATATCGGTACCACGTCCTGCCATATTGGTAGCAATGGTAACCGCACCCAACTTACCAGCCTGTGCAACAATTTCTGCTTCCTTTGCGTGATACTTCGCATTCAGCACTTCGTGCTTAACGCCTTTACGCTTCAGCATCGCAGACAGCAACTCAGACTTTTCAATGGAAATGGTACCAACCAGAACCGGTTGTCCCTTTTCGTGACACGCAACAATCTGATCGATAATTGCGGCATATTTTCCCTTTTCAGTCCGATAAATCTGATCCGGATGGTCAATTCGAATCACCGGACGGTTTGTCGGAATGGCAATTACATCCAACTTATAGATTTCACGGAATTCGTCTTCTTCCGTCATAGCAGTACCGGTCATACCGGACAGCTTATTATACAAACGGAAGTAATTCTGGAATGTAATGGTTGCCAATGTCTTGGATTCCTGTGCAACCTTTACCCCTTCCTTGGCTTCAATTGCCTGGTGCAAGCCATCGTTAAACCGACGACCTAACATCTTACGGCCAGTAAATTCATCAATGATGATGACTTCGCCGTCTTCTACAATATAGTCAATGTCCCGTGTCATGACACCGTTTGCTTTCAACGCCTGGTTGATGTGATGCAGCAAGGTCATGTTTTCCGGATCCATCAAGTTTTCAATTGCAAAATAATCTTCTGCCTTCTTCACACCACGACGGGTAATGGTTGCGGTCTTTGCCTTTTCATCAATGATATAGTCCGCGTTTTCATTGGCAGCTTCCTGATCCTGCTTTTCGTCCAGTTCTACAACTGTGGTAGGGCTTAATGTCTTTGCAAACTTGTCCACAACGCCGTAAAGAGAAGTAGACTTATCGCCCTTACCGGAAATAATCAACGGGGTTCTGGCTTCATCAATCAAAATGGAGTCCACTTCGTCCACGATGGCGAAGTTATGTTCCCGCTGTACTTTATCCTTTTTATAAATGACCATGTTGTCACGCAGGTAGTCAAAGCCGATCTCATTGTTCGTTGCGTATGTGATGTCGCAGGCGTAGGCTTTTTTCTTTTCGTCCGGCTCCATGCCGGGAATGGCAAGGCCTACGGTGAGGCCGAGGTAGTTGAACACACGCGCCATCATTTCGCCCTGATATTTTGCAAGGTAATCGTTGACGGTGACGATGTGCACACCCTTGCCGCTTAAAGCGTTGAGGTACGCCGGGAGGGCAGCGGTGAACGTCTTGCCTTCGCCGGTCTTCATCTCGGCGATGCGACCCTGATGCAAAATGATGCCGCCGATAATCTGTACCGGGAACGGCTTGATGGAGAGCACGCGCCACATGGCTTCGCGGCACGTTGCAAACGCTTCGGGCAGGATGTCGTCAAGGGAAGAGCCGAGGGAGAGGCGCTCTTTCAACACGGCGGTCTGGCCCTTCAGCTCCTCATCTGTCATTTTTGTGTATTTGTCATCGAGCGCGAGCACCGCTTGCTTAAGCGGTTCAATGCGCTTTAATTCTTTCTTGCTGTAGCTGCCGAACAGCTTTGTGAGTAGGTTCATGGTTCGGGAACACTTTCCTTTCTTTCGCGCGGATTCCCCGCGCGCGGCATATAAATCAGTATAGCATGGAACAGCATAAAAAAGCAAGCGATAGGGGCATATTCATGAAAACTTTATAGGTGATCAAAAAGAAGCGCATTTTAAAACGCAAAAACGGCAGTGCAATTCGAGAAAAACAGCAAAATACAGGATAGCCTTAGCCGAAATGCACAAAAAACTCTTTTTTTCCAAATCATAAACAGCTTATGAACAGAATGTGACTTTTTATTCGGTTTTCTCTTGATTTTCGCAAAATTAGAGGCTATACTATAGGTAACAATTCCTGTTTTTCCGATGTGTGCAAACCATAACTGGTCAAAAAAACGAAGAACAGGAAATTCTTTAATTTATAGGAGAGTGAACATCCTTGGACAAATTCTTCAAAATTTCCGAGCGTGGCTCGAACGTCCGCACAGAGATCATTGCCGGTCTCACGACGTTCTTCGCGATGGCTTACATCGTAGTCACGAACCCGAACCAGATTGTTAGCTTCAACCATCTGGCTCCGGATGCCGACCCGGCCTTCCAGCAGATTTGGAACGCTGTGTATGTCGCATCCATTCTGGCAGCAATCATCGGTACGCTGCTGATGGCTCTGTATGCGAAGATGCCGTTTGCACAGGCTTGCGGCATGGGTCTGAACTCCTTCTTCTTCGTATCCTTCATTCTGCCGGAAATCATCTCCGGCGGCGACGTCATCAAGGGCTACCATGCAGGCCTCGTCATCATTCTGGTTTCCGGTATTGTCTTCCTGCTGTTCTCTGTCACGGGTCTCCGCGTCAAGGTTGCAAAGGCTCTTCCGGACTGCCTCAAGAAAGCAATCCCGGCCGGTATCGGTCTGTTCATCGCTTTCCTCGGCTTCCAGAATGTCGGCATCATCCAGACTAACCAGTACACGCTCGTTCAGTTCGTCGATATCCACGGCGCACTGAAGGCAGGCGCATTCTTTGCGGATGTTGAAGGTGCAAAGGCATTTATGCCGGCTATCCTCGCATTCCTCGGTCTGCTCGCCATTGCAATTCTTGAAAAGCACAACGTCAAGGGCGGCGTGCTTATCAGCATCGCAGGCATTTCCGTTCTGTACTATCTTCTTTCCGGCACGACCCCGACCTTCGACATGAGCCAGATCGGCCAGACCTTTAAGGATTTCGGCTCCATCGGCATCACCGGTGTGTTCCAGGCTGACGCTTGGAAGCGTGCGTTCACAGGCTCTGAGCTCGGCGGCATCTTCTCCGCAATCATGCTCATCGTTACGTTCTGCCTCGTCGATATGTTCGACACCATCGGCACCCTGTACGGCACCGCTTCTCAGGCAAACATGCTGGACAAGAACGGCGATCCGATCAACGTTAACCAGTGCATGACCAGCGACTCCGTTGCAACGGTTGCGGGCGCTGTTTGCGGTACTTCCACCTGCACCACGTTCGTTGAGTCCGCTGCTGGCGTTGGCGCCGGCGGCAGAACCGGCCTTACGAGCCTTGTTGTTGCAATTTGCTTCGCGGTTTGCCTGTTCCTCAGCCCGGTCGCTTCTCTTGTTCCGACCTGCGCTACGGCTCCGGCACTCATCTATGTCGGCGTTCTGATGATGAAGGGCTTCGCAAAGGTCGATATGTCCGACCTGCGCAGCGCGGTTCCGGCGTTCCTCGCTCTCATCATGATGCCGCTGACCTACTCTATCTCCAACGGTATCGGTATCGGCGCGATCGCTTATGTGCTCATCACGCTCTTCACCGGTAAGTACAAGAAGAACGACATCGGTATCACCATTATCGCTGCGCTCTTCGTCATTAAGTTTGTCTTTGTTACGATGTAATTCGTACATAAAACGAACTTTAGCTTGAGATAACATAAGAGGCGCTCGCTTGTGATTTTTCACGGCGGGTGCCTTTTTTCGTTTTATTGCGCGGTTTTGTCCTGCTATACTTTGGGCATATCGAAAGAGTAAAAGGAGCAGGCGATGAAACAGGCGGATAGTTTGCTTTTAAACGCGTTGAAAGCAGCGATACATAACGAAAAAGCGGCGCTCGGTGTGCTGCCGCAGGAAACACAGACGGAGCTTTTGCGCCAGGCGGTGCGCCACGGCGTGCTGCCGCTTGTTCTTGATGCGTGCGGCAAGGCACTGAAAGCTGCGCGTCAAATGGCGTTTTGCCAAACGGCAGAGCAGATTTTGAAAACGCAGGTATTTTTACAGCTTTACAGCAAGCTGCGCGAAATGAAATTGCATCCGCTCGTGCTGAAAGGCCCGGTGTGCGCTGCGCTGTACCCGAAGCCGGAGTTGCGGCTGTTCTCGGATGTCGATTTACTGGCGGTTTCGGGTGAATTTGACCGCACACGCAATGCCTTATTGCGGCTCGGCTGCCGCACAGCAGGGGAGAGTGTCGATCCGCTTGAACAGACATTTTACCTGCCCGGCAGTCCGCTCGTTTTAGAACTGCACGGCGCGGCGTTCCCGGAAAACGATGCGTACGGGCACATGAAAGCCTTTTTTGCGCATGAAAGGCTGCGCACGGAAACCGTTTCCGTGCAGGGCGAAGAAATTTATACGCTCGGCGCGAACGAGACGTTTTTGTACCTTTTGTGCCACAGCTTAAAGCACTTTCTGCACGGCGGGTGCGGCATCCGCGCGGTGTGTGATTTGCTGTTGTTTGCCGAAAAGCATGAAAAGGAGCTTGACAAACTGTATTTGCGCCGCTGCTGCGAAAAGCTTTCGGCACTCGAATTTTTGACGGCGCTCTTTGAAATCGGCGAGAAATATCTCGGCTTTGAGAAAACGGAAAGCTTAGCGCTGCTTCGTGTGCACCCTGCGCCGGATGAAACTGCGCTTTTAGAGGATATTTTGGCAGGCGGCGTGCACGGTGCGGCAGAAAAGAGCCGCTTGCACAGTGCGAACATGACGCTGCACGCGGCGGCTGTGCAGAATACAGGAAAACGCGAGCGCTTTTCCGTACTGCGTGCGGCGTTCCCCTCTGCAAAAGCGCTGCATTGCGCGCCGCATAGCTTGCCTGCCGCATGGGGAAGGCGTCTTATACGCTACGGTAAGGAAAACATTCAAAACCGTACGAGTCTTAGAAAAAGTGTCGAGATCGGCAAGCGGCGTGTGGCGCTCCTCAAAACATATCACCTCATAAAATAAGCCGGCGGCTGCGCCCAGCTCGGGTACAGCCGCCGGTGCTTTATTTTTGATTAACGGATGCGGAACGTCTTGATCTCATACGGCTTGATGGTGAATTTGAATGTACCGCCTTCGACCGGGACATCCGTGAGCGCATTCTCCTGCAAGTCACACTCCGTAACGGAAGCGATGGGGCGGTTCCAATGCAGTTTTGTCGTTGTGCGGGCGTTTTCACATTCGTACAGACGCACGATCACGCCGTCGCCGTCTTCCGCCTGCTTGACGGTTTCCAAAATGACGTTTTTGGCGTCCACACTCGCGAGAGAGTACGCTTCGCCTGCTATGCCGCCTGCGGTGGCGCGCACAGGCTGATTCAGGAAGTACGCCTGCGCTACGGTCTCCGCGCTGCGCCATGTTTCGGCGTGTGGGTAGAGCGCGTAGGTGAATACGTGCATCTCCTGATCGGCGACAGGGTTCGGCTCTGTGCCGGATTTGATGAGCGTCAACGCCATTTCGCCGTTGTGCACGGAGTGACCGTATTTGCAGTCGTTTAACAGGCTGATGCCGTAGTGACCCTCGGAAACATCGATCCACTTTTGGCCGCAGCTCTCAAAGCGTGCCTGATCCCAGCTCGTGTTCTGATGTGTTTTGCGCGTCACGTTGCCGAACTGAATCTCAAATGTTGCTTCGTCCGTGTGTACGTCCATCGGGAAGTGGGCTTTCAGGAGGTGCTGGTGCTCTTTCCAGTCGACCGTCGTCTCAAAGTCGATGCGCGGGCACGCGGCGTAGAAGTGAATTTTCTGGCAGATGACCGAACGGCTGACCTTGCGCTCAATCTCGAGAGTTGCGCGCACGGGGCCGCGTTCCGTCCATTCCATGCGCTGCACGTCGGTGACGTCCCAGAATTTCTCCGTATAGTAGCAGTCGATGTCCCAGTTGTCGTAGTGCATCGGCTTGTCCTCGTACATGCGCATCAGGTTCGCATATTTGCCGGGCTGCACGGTCTCGCGGTCGTTTTTGCGGTCATAAAGGCGCGTGATGAGCCCGCTTTCATCAAATTCAACCGTGTAGAACGGCGTCGTGATCGTGCTGCCGTCAATGTGCAGCGTGTTTTCAAAGCTGCCTGCTTCGACCGGCGCAAAGCACTTGTAGCCCTTCGGCGGCAAGTCGGGCAGGAACGCCACAGCACCGTTTTCGGTCTGCTGCACGGGATAAGTATTTTTGCCGTCGGAAAGTGCATTTGCGGTGCAATTTTCAAGTACAACGATATCGCTGCGCGTTTTACCCGTCGTATTGAACACCGTGATGCCTTCTCCCTGCGGCGCAAGCACCTGCATGCGGTCGGCAGAAAGCGCAGAGATCGTCTCCGCCATCGCATCGTATTCCTTTTTCGTCTGCTCGTAGACCTCGTGAATGGCGGTGCCGGGCAGAATATCATGGAATTGATTCAAAAGCGTATTTTTCCACAAGCTGTCGAGCGCTTCCACGGGGTAGGGGAGCTGCGGTGCTGCCAGTACGCTCAAAAGCTCCAAGTCCATGAGTCCCAGCTCTGTTTTGCGGTTGCCGCGCTTGTTGCGCGCCATGGAGGTGTACGTGCCGCGGTGATACTCGAGGTAGAGCTCGCCCTCCCACGTGGGCAGACGGTTGCTGTCTTTTACGCGCTCGTTCAGCTCGTCAAAATATTGCCGCGCGAAGACCTGCCGCACCTTCGGGATGCCCAAAACGCCTTTTTCCATGCGTTTGCTCGTCTCCAGCATATCGCGGGTCGGGCCGCCGCCGCCGTCACCGTAGCCGTAAGCGATGAGAATATCGTTGTTGATGTCTTTGTTTTGGTAGCGTTCCCAGCCGCCCATAATGGCATCCGGGTGCAGCATGCCGTTGTAGGTGGTGAAGAAGTTCTGCACGTTTTGGCCGATGCTGAGCGTGGTGATGAAATGCGTCAGCACTTCGCTGCCGTCAATGCCGCGCCACTCAAATGTATCGAACGGCACTTCGTTGAACTGGTTCCACGAAAGCTTCGTCGTCATAAAGTAATCGATGCCGCTCTTTTTCATGATCTGCGGCAGCGCGCCGGAGTAGCCGAACACATCCGGCAGCCACAAAATGCGGTTATCCACGCCGAATTCCTCGCGGAAGAAGCGCTTGCCGTGAATGAACTGGCGCACAAGGCTTTCGCCGCTCGTCAGGTTGCAGTCGGCTTCCAGCCACATGCCGCCCTCCGGCTCCCAACGCTTTTCCTTCACGCGCTCTTTCAGGCGCGCATACAGCTCCGGATAACGCTCTTTTAAGAAATAATAAAGCTGCGGCTGACTGGACATGAAGTGATAATTCGGGTATTCATCCATAAGCTTCAAAACCGTTGCAAAGCTGCGCGCGGTCTTTTCACGCGTCTGGGCGACCGTCCACAGCCATGCCACGTCGATGTGCGTGTGGCCGATGCAGCTCGCAATCACGTCGTCGTGTCCCGCAAGGTCGGTGTAGACCGCTTTTTTTAGATATGCGGAAGCCGCGCGCACGGAAGCGTAAAATTCCTCGCTGTATGGCGTGCGCAGGTCGAGCAGGTTTATGCCTTCGTTCAGCGCGTTTTCCAGCAGCATGCGGTTTCGGTCTTCCTTTTCCATGCGCGAAAACGCCTCGACCGGCACTTTCAAGTCATAATACAGCGCTTCAATCTCCGGGTCAATCTCCTGAATTTCCATAAAGAGATTGAATTCGTTGTGGATGGTGCCGGGGTACGGTTGCAAGTCGAACACAAGCTTTTCGCCGGAAATCGCTTTCGGGGAAAGCAGCACGTCACGGTGATTCATGTCCATGCCCTGCACGGGCACGTTGTTCACAAACAGCAAAAACTGCGGGTTTTTGCCGTCGTCCCCTTCGATCTGCGTGCGCACATTCAGCCACATTGCCTTGCCGTTAAGCGCTTT
>OLRA01000271.1_pt1 | contig 72671 bp, 59 predicted proteins | sample 1673011 | NCBI WGS metagenome assembly OLRA01 (sample SAMEA3136746, study PRJEB25190) | human gut metagenome | reverse complement strand
AAATCGCACTCTCAGAGGGTTTGATAACTGACTTTTAAGACGGTCTGGGGGGGGGAAAACATATACAACTCCAATGATTGAAATCAGCACCTTTATGGTAGATGCATCTTTTGCGATGTCTAATGAGAATGTTAAGACAAACGTAATACACGATGTGTATACCATTGATGATGAATTCAATTGGTAAAACTAAGAAACCTGATGAATAGATTTTTTACAATTTTGTCGATGGCGGCGGTAGTATTAGCTGCTTGTGATAAGGAAAACGAGACTCCGGGTCAGAAAATTGACCCGGCAGAGCTCGTTGAGGTGACATTTGACGTTTCTGCGAAAACCAATCAGTCCGCAGAAATCCAGAATGTATCGACGAAAACAGAAATCAAGGAAGACGGCACCGTGCTCTGGTCTGTCGGCGACAAGGTTTCTGTGTTTTATGAGGTGAACGGTGAGACCGGAAGCTCTGAATCCGAGGCTCTTGTTGCCGAAAACATCAAGGCAGACGGCTCCGCTTCCATTACCGTGAAAGTTCCAGCCGCCTTCACATTGGAACAGTTCGAAGGAACCCGCAGCCTTTCTGCGGTTTATCCGTTCGACGCGTCAGCCGCTTACGTGGACGGCAAGATCAATGTCTCTGCTCCTAAGGTTCAGGACGGAACCTTCGCTCACGCGAGCCTTTCTGTAGCAGAATGGAGCGGTAGCAATTCTCTCACGTTCGAGAACCAATGCGGGCTGCTGCGTATCGAAGCAGTAGATGCTGACGTCTCCAAGATAACATTGAAAAGCGCTGATGCTGACGTCGTTACGCTCAATGTTTCAGGTGCGGGTACATATTACGCAGCAGTTGCGCCATCCACTCTCGAAGGCTTCTCAGTAGTGCTGACAGATGCGGAAGGTGAGGAACTTGCCAAGAAGGTCACTGCAAAGTCTCTTGTCGTCGAAAAGGGTCATGTCCTTCCTCTCGGCAAGGTGGTCGGCTTCGATGACAGATTCTATGTTTCTGCCGAGGCGAAAGGACGAAAGGACGGAAGCAACTGGGACAATGCTGCAGGACTCACGGAACTTAAAGCTCTTCTTGCCAAGGGCGCTGTCATGAATGTCTATATGTCAGCTGGAACATATTCAGTAGAGGATGCTCTTGTTTCTGAAGCTGAAGGTGCTGATTTCAGCGTCTATGGCGGCTATTCTGCAGGTGCGAAAGGCGCAAGCCTTAAAGCAAGGGACGCCAAGGCCAATGCAACTATCTTCGACGGTGGCGGAAAATCCCAGATTTGGCTCACCAAAAAGGGAAATGTGCTGTTTGACGGACTCACTTTTCAGAATGGATACAATGATGCTGATAATGGTGGTGCGCTGAGTTTTTCCGGAACAAATGTAACCGGTAGGCTGAAAAACTGCTCGTTTATCAATAATAAGGTGCTAGCCTCTAAAAAACTTAGCGGTGGAGCAATCCACGTAGGCGAAGCCAATGTAACGGTGGAGAATTGCTCGTTCTCGAAAAACTATGGGTGTAATGGTGGTTCGTTATATACTGACAAAGCTAAGTCAATATTGACTGTGAAAGGATCTTCTTTTACTGAAGATTATACGTACAACACTGGCGGTTCGATCAATAACAGCAACGGAACTCAGACCATTGAGGATTGCACATTCGATCGCTGTTATAATGAAGCTGGTGCAGGTGGAGCAATTCATGTAAATGGCTCATCTGCAGTTCAGACTATTAGAAACTGTAAGTTTATTTCTTGCGAGGCGTCCCAAAAAGATTGTTCGTATGCCGATAAGAATTCCGGTAATTGGTGGAATGGCGGAGGTGCGATTTCTGTTCAGAATGCGTATCTGGATGTTATTGGCTGTACTTTTGACGGCAATATGGGAGTATGCGGTAGTGCTATGTTGCTGCAGAGCGGTGACGGACTGGTTCGTGTGACTGATTGCGTGTTCAAGAACAATAAGGGCGCATCCCGTGGCCTTATCCAGACCAACGGAAAGGCTGTCCTGTTTATGAACAACTGTCAGATTTTCGACAATGCCATGAGGACAAACCAGTGGGGTACAGTAATTCACGGCGGCAATCCTTCCGTAGTCTGCATGAATAACTGCTCGATTTACAACAATGTCAGCCAGCAGGCAGAAGGCACTTCCGTTTGTCTGAATAATGACGGCTTCACGGTCGTAGTAAATACGACAGTAGTAGGAGAAAATGCCAAGTCACTGTGCCGCTCAAATAATAATACTGACAGCCACTCGTTCAGTATGTATGACAACTGCGTTCTCGCGAACAAGCATGCCAATGGCATCGTATTCTTTAAAGAAGCGAACTCGTCAGTTAAATTGTATAATGACATTATCGGTCCTAAAGCCACCAATACTGATGGCGCTTGGCTCGAAAAGACCAATGTCGTAGTTGACGGCGAATTGTCATTCTGCAATGGTTCTTCGTTCGACAGCTCAAAGGGTTATTGGAAGTGGAACGGCCCGTCCGCATCATTCACGAAGACAACGGAGTCTGCAATTGTTGACCGAATTAAAGCACTTGACAGCAATAACGGCAACACCCGCCTGAACGGCGCCTTCGCTCCTAAGTTCGTAGAGTGGGTAAAAAGCCACGATGGTTTCAATAAAGACCAGCTCGGTACCGCCCGCACCACCATAGGCACTTGGCCAGGCAGCGTGGAGCTCAAATAAATCGACCACGTCGATCCCCTAAAAAAATCAGAGCCGGCACATCACCGACTCTGATTTATTTTACCTCTTATTGCAGTTTTTATCATAAAATGATTATCATCTTATGATAAAATATTGGAAAAATCACTATATTTGCTGAAAATCAGATTATTATGAATCCGTTTATTACGACTGGATACGCTGGACCAGAATACTTTTGTGATAGAATAGAGGAGACCAAGGCGCTCACTGACCTGTTGATGAATGGGAACAATGTTGCATTGATGTCCCCAAGGAGATATGGGAAAACTGATCTTATACGGCATTGTTTCGGACAGAAGGAAATCAGTGAGAAGTATTGTACCTTTATCATTGATATCTATTCCACCAAGTCGCTAGCAGAAATGACCGAGAGGATGGGAAAGTCTATCCTTGATACGCTCAAGCCGAAGGGGACGCAGGCTTGGTCTAAATTCGTGAACGCGCTTTCATCGCTCAATGGAGGTATCAGCTACGATGCCGCCGGGGTGCCCTCGTGGACATTGCAGATCGGTGATTTGGGCAATCCGAAGACTACCCTTGATGAGATCTTCGCTTATCTGGGCAATGCTGAAAAGCCGTGTTTGGTAGCAATTGATGAATTCCAGCAAATTACGAATTATGCGGACAAGAATGTCGAGGCTACATTGAGGACATACATCCAATATTGCCCGAATGCAAAGTTCGTCTTTTCCGGCTCGCACCGCGAGATGATGGGCTCGATGTTCACTTCTTCAGCCAGGCCTTTTTATCAGAGTGCCACTATCATCAATCTTCCTCCGATTAGGGAAGAACTGTATGCCGAATTCTGCAAAAAGCATTTCGCCGCTGCCGGTAAATGTCTTGATGATGAAGTGGTTCCGGAACTTTACAAGAGGTTTGACGGGACGACATTCTATCTCCAGAAGGTAATGAACATCTTGTTTATGCGGACCAATGAGGGCGAGACTTGCGTGAAAGAACGTATTGCTGATGCTATAGACTATATTATAGATTTCAGCGCCGACACTTATGAGGATCTTCTATATCAGCTTCCGGAAAAGCAAAAACAGATAATCCAGGCAATCGCACTTGAAGGCAAGGCCAAGAAGATTACTTCCAGAGTATTTGTCAAGAAATATGGCTTGTCGTCTGCCAGTTCCGTAAATTCGGCAGTCAAAGGACTGCTCGAAAAAGGATTGCTGAATTGTTCACGTGGCGTATATCAAGTCTATGACATGTTTTTTGCAACTTGGCTCACCGAACGCTATATGAAGTAAATTTTTATCATCTCTGCCCTATTTGTGTTTTATGTAAAATACACGTAATTTTGGCAATTAGGCGCTTCTATGGTTTTAATGGCGATTGTCGCTAATTGTAAAATATTTTAAATTAATAGATTATGAAAAAAGTAATTCTTATGTTCGTGGCTCTGGCTGTGGTTTGCGGCTGTGGAGCGGGAAAGAAATCCGATGTGGCCAAGACATTGATCGGCGACTGGGAAATCGTGGAGGCTGGCGGTCTCGCGACAGAAGGCGGCTTCGAAAAGGCTACCATTTCCTTCGATGAAAAAGAAGTTCATGGAAACACCAGCATCAACAATTTCTTCGGAGACTACACTGTCAAAGGTGATGCGATCAAATTCGGTGAGCTCGGCGTGACCAAGATGATGGGCCCTACACCAGAGGTGGAAGCGGCTGTGCTTGAAGGTCTTGATGCTGCCGCTAAAGTTCAGGTTACTGATGATGACAATGTCTCGATTCTCTCAAAGGATGGAACTACAGTCCTGAAACTCAAGAGGAAATTGATTCTTATAGAAGAACAGGCCTGATGTTATAGAAAAGCGGGCTTGATGAACCAACCGCCTGCATGAACGCAATAATAAACGGTTAGAGAACCTTTGTGGACCTCTGACCGTTTTTATCATATATGCCCTTATTACTGATACTGAGTATGGTTGACTCAAAATGCTAAGTTTGTCCGTAAATAGGTGGAGTTTTACGGATAAGTTGTTCGAAATCAGCAACTTGTCCGGAAAAAGGCGGGTTTTCACGGATAAAATCACATTCTGTGAGACAACGATTATCAGGACTATACATCCGTGTAACAAGCCGGGCAGCGGTATGGCCCGCGGCGAATTGCGCAGCACCCTGAGCAGAGCGGGCCCTTGCCGCTGCCGGCGCTCACGCGCCAGTCGCCAGAAATCGGAGAAGTAAAACGAATTTTCCTTTTCACTCAGCTTTCACTATATTTCCCGCCTGGCGGCGGCTAATATAGGATGCGCCTCGGAAAAGTAAAGCGGGGCTTTCCTTTTCACTCAGCTTTCACTATATTTGCAAGTTAAAATGAAGAAAAGATGGAACTGAATAAATGCGTTATAATAGGCTCAGGCCCTGCGGGCTATACGGCTGCGATTTATGCCGGGAGAGCAGATATCCAGACCGTTCTGTATGAGGGAATGGAACCGGGCGGACAATTGACCACCACCACTATTGTGGAGAATTATCCGGGATTTGAGAACGGCGTGGATGCAAACTCCCTGATGGCATCGATGAAAGCTCAGGCTGCACGGTTCGGAGCGGAAATACGCCCTGGCAGGATTGTGGAAGCGGATCTTTCCGAAAGACCTTACAGACTGAAGGATGACACCGGAAAAGAAATCGTGGCAGAAGCATTGATAATAGCCACCGGAGCGACAGCGAAATATCTCGGCCTCCCTTCCGAACAGAAATTCAAGGGTTTGGGCGTTTCAGCCTGCGCCACCTGTGACGGCTTCTTCTATAGAAAGAAAGACGTGGCAGTAGTCGGAGGCGGGGATTCCGCATGCGAAGAGGCCACCTACCTGGCAGGCCTTTGCAAAAAAGTCTATATGATTGTGCGCAGGGACGTCTTCCGCGCATCCAAAGCCATGCAGGAGCGCGTGGCAGCAACTCCGAATATCGAAGTGCTGTGGAACTGCAACACCCAGGAAGTCCTCGGAGACGACTCCGGAGTGACAGGCGCAAGACTGGTCAGAAAAGATGGTAAGGTTTTTGATATCAGCATTGACGGCTTTTTCCTCGGCATTGGCCATCATCCTAATTCCGAACTTTTCGCGAAATGGCTGAAAACAGACGAAAACGGATATATCATCACCGAGGGAAAAACTTCAGAAACAGGAGTTCCCGGCGTTTTTGCTGCAGGTGACGTGCAGGACCCGCATTACAGACAGGCTGTGACAGCGGCTGCATCGGGCTGCAGAGCGGCATTGGACGTGGAGAAATACCTGAATTCGCTGAAGTAAGTGACGGAAAAGTCTCATAAGACAAAGACGAATAAGAACGAATAATATATATTGAAATGAAATTTACCGGAAAAGTAATTCTTGGAGTTCTGGTCATTTCCGCGGCTGTCTCCTGCAAATCGCAGTTCGATGCGCTGCTTTCGAGCAATGATGTAGATGCCAAGTACAAGGCTGCCTTCGAATTGTTCAATAAAGGAAAGTACCAGAAGGCTGCTTCGCTGTTCGAATCAATGTCAGTGCTCACGGACGGTACTGAGAGAGATGACACCGTCCAGTATTACTGGGGCTTGAGCAATTATCGCTTCAAGGATTACGTGACCGCGGAGGCAAACTTCACAAGGTTCGTAACCAATTTTCCGCGCAGTCCGTTTGCAGAAAACGCCAGATTCCTCAGAATCGACTGCCTCTACAGGTCCACGTACAGATATGAATTGGATCAGACACCTACCAAGGTGGCGATAGCTGCGATTACAGAATATCAGAAGGACTACGGCACTCAGTCCCACGCTACCGAGTGCGCGGCAATGCTCGACGACCTGAACGAGAGACTTGACAGGAAAGCCTACGAATCCGCCCGGCTCTATTTCAATATGGAAGACTACAAAGCCGCCAGAGTCGCGTTCAGGAATACGCTCAAGGACAATGCGGACAATATCTATCGTGAAGACATCCTGTACTACATTGCCAAATCTTCCTACAAATACGCTCAGCTGAGCGTGCACTCCAAGCAGAAAGAGCGCTACCTCACCTTCATTGACGACTACCTGAATTTCGTGGGCGAGATACCTCAGTCCAAGTATTCAAGAGAATTGAAGACACTGTATGCGAGAGCCCAGAAGGCGCTTGGACGCAACACCAGCGATGAAGAAATAGCCGGCACGGACAAGTCATTTGCCAAAGAGCGCAAGACTGCCGAGAAGGCGGACAAGCAGCAGAAGAAATAGAATCAGTTCCAAAACTTTTGAAACTTTCTTGAAACCGCTGAAGTATATACTTATAGAGGCACATGGAAGGCCTCAGAGTAAATGAAATTTAATTTAAAAGACGAAAATGGATAAGAAAATCGTACCGCAGAACACCATTACAAGAGATGTGAAAGACCTTGCAGCTCCTACAGGAAACCTTTATGAGTCAGTGGTGATTCTGTACAAGAGAGCGAACCAGATTGCTCTTGCAGAGAAGAAAGAACTTAACAAGAAACTCGAGGACTTCAAGAATGACCGCGATTCGATGGACGAAGTGTTCGAAAACCGTGAGCAGATCGAGATATCAAAATATTACGAAAGACAGCCTAAACCTGTTCTCGTGGCGATTTCTGAATTTGAAAACGGAGAACTTTCATACAGAATGGCAAATCACGACAATGCAGAATCAGAAGAAACACCTGCTCCTGCACGTAAAGTGACTGAGGAATAGTATTTCCTTGCTATGCTGAGATCCCTTCACATAAAGAACTACGTACTTATAGACTCGCTGGATATAGATTTTCCTGCGGGTCTCGTCATTATTACCGGTCAGACCGGTGCCGGCAAATCCATCATACTCGGAGCATTGTCACTGGTACTGGGCGGTAAATCAGACACTTCCGCTATCGGAACAGCAGGCGACAACTGCGTGGTCGAGGCGGAGTTTGAGGTCAATGACGAAGACAGTTCCCTGAAGAATTTCCTCGACGAAAACGACATCGATTTCGACGGAAGAAATCTCGTGATAAGAAGGGTGCTCAACTCCTCCGGCAGGTCCCGTTCTTTTGTCAATGACTGCCCAGCTTCAGTAAAAGTCCTTTCCGCATTGTCCTCCCGCCTGATCGACATCCACTCCCAGCACGAGACAATGTTGCTCAGGGACAAGACTTTCCAGATGTCAATGCTGGACCACTTTGCGGATGACACGGCTCTTCTTACCTCATGCCGTGAAGCCTGGACAGAACTGACCGGCCTGAAATCCGAATACGCATCAGTTACGGAGACATTGACCAAGATGAATGCGGAACAGGACTACAATCAGGCCCAATACTCCCAGCTCGAAGCCGCCAAACTCAAGGAAGGCGAACTGGAAGACCTGGAAGTGGAGCAGAAACAGCTTGCAAATGCCGAGGAGATAAAGTCAAGTCTCTATCAGATAGAGAATTATTTCAATCCGTCAGCCGATGACGGACAGGATGAGCGTCCGTCGCTTGACTTCATCCTGAAAGAATCGTCCAAACTGTTGGACAAGATTTCCGACTATGTCCCGGCCGCGTCTGCATTGTCCTCACGCATCGAATCTTCTCGTCTGGAACTCGACGACATCCTTTCTGAAGTCTCTGACCTGGAGGCCAGGACGGATGTTTCCAATGAAAGGCTCCAGGAAGTAGATGACAGATTGTCAATGCTTTATGACCTTATGAAGAAGCATTCTTGCACGAGCGTTGAGGAACTTATAGCATTGAGAGACAGACTCTCGGATGCATTGGCCGACACCTCTGTGCTCGAGGCAAGGAAAGCGGAACTCAAGAAACTGATCGCGGATGCGGAAGCCAAATTGGATGAAGCATGTAAGCGTCTTCATGAAGCCAGGGCTAAAGCTGCTCCTCAGTTTGCCGATTCCATCTGCCGCTCGATCCGTTCTCTGGAACTGGACAGGGCTGTATTCGATGTCATTCTCGAACCGGCTCAGCAGGGACCTTCAGGCTCGGATTCCATACTTTTCCGATTCTCATCCACAGGCAAAAACCCAGTAGATGTAGCAAAATGTGCATCCGGTGGTGAAATGTCCCGAATCATGCTCTGTCTCAAGGCAATGATGGCCCGCTATACGAATATGCCGTCGATGATTTTCGATGAGATCGACACGGGCGTTTCCGGCAGCGTGGCAGACAAGATGGGCGAAATGATATGCAACATGGGCGAGTATATGCAGGTATTCGCTATAACCCATCTCCCGCAGGTTGCGGCCAAAGGCGATGCGCATTACATTGTCACCAAGACATTTGAATCTGACGACCGCGCAGTCACTTCCATCCGCAGAATCTCAGGCGAAGAGCGCCTCATGGAAGTAGCGCGCATTCTCAGCGGCTCCAAAGTCACCCCTGAGGCCATTGCAAATGCAAAGTCTCTACTCGGAAATTAGTGCGCTTCCTGTAAAAGTTATCTTCTGACTATCTTTATAGAGTAATCCGGGCCGTAAACAATGCGGCGTACACCCTCATTGACATAACCGCCGTCCTCGCTCTGTCTGAAAAGCAGGTCGGTCTGCATCATAGGCGTATTGTTGAGTCTGCCTACGAATTTCATCCAATTCCTGCCGTAGGTGGCTTTCATCTTGATGAAGAAGTATGCAAGGTCGTAGCCCTGGAAAGAGAACTGAGTAGGCTCAACATTGTACAGAGCCCTGTATTCGAGAATGAACTGGCGTACCTTCGCATTGTCGTAATCGATATAGTAGGCAGTCGAGATTCTCGTCTTGAGATTATGGAGATTCTCCACATCGATGGTCTCGAAAGACTTTATCTTGGACGGGCTGTAGAGAACCACATTGAACTTTCTGTAAACCAGCATGTCCAGATTTCTCACGACATCATTCACGAAAGCCTCGCTCTCTGAATTGATGATCACTCTGTTGGTGCCGGTCTTGGTCATAAGTTCGCCCATGACATTGGCCGCATTCCTGCCCTCAAGAATATTGTAGGAATATCTGATGACATTCAGTCCGGCATTTTCCACAGCCTCGTTCATCTGCTGGACAGCACTGTTTACTGAAGCATTCTTTTCGCTGATTACCAGTATCTTGTCTCCTGAACGGTTTTCGCTTTTCACCCAATTTGCCAAGTCATTGAACTGCATGGCAGACGAAGCCGGAGCTTGGATAAGGTTGCGGTGCGAAGGTATCAGGCTGGCGGTCCTGTGGTCGAGCGGCGAAATGATATATGTATCCTCGCTGCTGATGGAAAGCACCCTTTCAAGCGTCTCAGTCTTGAGCGGTCCTATGCAGATGTCACTTTCGTTCATCCTCTGCGCAGTCACGGGAGCAGTGCTTCCCGGTGCATCATAGACGCTCAGGTCCACGTCAATGCCCTCTTTCCCGAGTTCCCTCACGGCCATGAGCACACCGCTGTAAAAATCCATAGACGTCTCGCTCGGTGATGTGGTCGATGCCTTGAAAGGCATTATCAGCAAGGCATTTACCTTGGACTGTCTGGAAAGAGAGTAGTCCTGCTCGGGTTTCTGATGAACTGTACTTTCCGCTGAAGTCTCTTTTACGTCAGCGGCAGGAACCGCCTTTGCCGCACTCTTCTTCTCAGCTTCGAGTTCCCTTACCTTGGCTGCAGTCGGAATCCTCAGTTTCTGTCTGTTCTTGAGTTTGGAAGTCTTGAGGTCATTGTAGGACATCAGCAGTTCCTTGGAAATCGAGTATTTGTAGGCAATGTCTTCGATGTCCTCATACCATTTCGTGACATGAATGGTATAATCGTCCTTTTTGTTGTCAGCTTTCTTGCTGTCATCCTTTTTGCGGGATTCGGAAACTGATTTTTCCTGTTTTTCAGGCTCTGGAGCTGTCTGTTCCGCAGGTTTTGCCTGAGAGCCTGCAGTAGGGATGAGAATGATCGAATTCTTCTTCAGTCCGACAGTCTTGAGGTCGAGCTCCTGATTTGCATTGCAGATGTCATCCACGCTCACGCCATAAGCCTTGGCGATGGAGAACAGCGTCTGCTTCTCCAGTACGACATGAGAATAATAAACCTTTCCGTCACTGCCTCTGACCTTTTCTTTCGAGACTGTGACAGGAGCCTGAGTATATGTCTGGGCAGACGCCGTAGCCTGCATACAGGCCATCACGATCACTGCACTTATGCCTGCCTTAAGTAAATTCATTCTCATATTGACTGCTCTATAATGATTCTGCAAATGTTCTGAGAGTGTCGCAGAAAGCCGACCAGGACAGTCTTCTTTTCTCAGAACGGATTCTGTCAATGAAACCTTCCCTTTCTTCAGGATGGCTGAAGAACGACACGATCTCCTTCCGGATGCATTCCGGTTCCGCCTCCTCAGCGACAATACCCGTGCCAGTATCGCCGATAGTGCTTTTCAGTCCGCCCACATCAGTCACAATCATCGGAACCTCAAAGTGGTACGATACCGAACTGATTCCGCTCTGTGTCGCGCTCCGGTAAGGCAGAACAGTCACATCGGCCGCCGAGAAATAATCCTTCACCTCCGAGTCCTTTATATATTTGGGATAGAGATGAATCCTGTCTTTGCCGGGAATACTGTCAATGATGTCCTGATATTCCTTGAACGAGCCGTAAGGCTCCCCGGCGATTATCAGCTGATAACTGTCATCGAGGCCTTCAAATGCCCTCAGCAGAATATCCAGGCCCTTATAATGCCGTATCAGACCGAAGAACAATATGTTTTTCTTTCCGTGTTCCAGGCCCAGTTTGTCCTCGGCATCCACCCTCTTGAGCTTTTCTCCGAAATGGGAGTACAGCGGATGCTGGCGCATAATGTATCTGGCATCAGGCTTCAGCCGCAGCAGATCCTCAGTCACGGCATCGCACATCGTGACGAAACCGTCACACCCTTTCAAGAAGTATTTCGTGAAAGGAGTATCGAAGAAACGCTGCTCGTGCGGAACCACATTGTCCAGAATACCGATTACCTTGCAGTGCTTTCCGGCATGTCTTGCCACGAAGCCGAGTGAAGGCGCGAAATAGGACATCCAGTACCTCATGATGAGGACATCAGGCTCCCATTCCCTGATTTTCTTTGCCGCGCTTATCCAGGAAAACGGATTGGCCGTATCCAGTATTGCAGTGCTTTCCACCGGTGCCGCTTCATCATCCGGCGTGACATACTGAGTCTTGCCCGGAAACAGGAAGTCCGGGTACTGTCTGGTGAAATTGAACGCCTTGACGATATCAGTTTTGCCCAGTTCGGCGTATAAGGCTGCGTTGAACTGGGCAATTCCTCCTCTGAAAGGATAGAAGCAGGAAAGTACTGCGATTTTCACTATTTAGTTCTTCTTATCTTCTTTCTTGGTCTGAGCTCCGGTGCTCTTGGACTTGCTCTTCACATACTCTTCATTGAGCTTTGTGATGATGTCCTCAGTAACGTCGAGAGAGCTGTCGGCAGCGGCAACAGGAGACGGGAGAATGTCACCGGATGTAGAGATGACCATAGCATAACCGTTCTCTACAGCATATCTGTCGAGGAACTGTTTGATGGCATCGCCGATATTGTTCATCATAACCTGCTGTTCTTCAGCGATTTCCTGCTGCTTCTGATTTGCATAAGCATTGAAATCATTCCTCTGCTGGTCGAGTTTCTGAGCCTGAACTTCAGCTGCGGAACGGAGCATGAGACCCTTGTTCATCTTCTCCTGGAAAGAATTCACATCATTCTGGAGTTTGTTGCCTCTTCTGTTCACCTCTTCCTGGATGCCCTGTACCTTGGATTCTACAACAGACCTGAGGTCGTTTGCCATATCATAGTCAGTAATCACCTTGTCGAGGTTGAAATATACGATGGCACCGTTGGCAACAACAGCGGATTCAGAATTTTCTGCACCCTGAGCGCCTGATTTCTTGCCTGAGAACAATGTTACTGCCGCGAGTGCTGCCACAGCAACAAGGGCTATGACGCTGAGAATTAATGGTGTGTTTTTCATTATTGTTTGATTTTAATAATTATCGTTTATAGTTTATCGTTTTTTACGCAGTCGCAAAATTACTAAAAGATTTTAATCTTGGAAAGATATTCATGGATAGTTTTCTCCAGACCCATATACAAGGCATCGCAGATGATGGCATGACCTATCGAGACCTCGGCCGTCCATGGGATGGACCTTATGAAATATTCGAGATTCACGAGGCTCAGGTCGTGGCCCGCATTGACATCCAGACCGCATTCTCGCGCACGTTCAGCCGCCACCACATAAGGCCTCACCGCATTCTCGCGGCCGCCCTCATACCCCGACGCATAGGCCTCCGTATAAAGCTCCACCCTGTCGGCACCGCAGGCAGCAGCCCCCTCCGCCATCTTAGGGTCCGGGTCAATGAAAATCGACGTTCTGATGCCGCGAGACTTGAATTCCTTGCAGACCTCAGTCAGGAAATCCCTGTTTTTCAATGTATCCCAGCCGGCATTGGACGTGATGACATTCTCCGCGTCCGGAACCAATGTGACCTGCGTCGGGACAACCTCATTGACAAGGTCGATGAACTTCGGAATCGGATTTCCTTCAATGTTCATTTCCACGTCAATAAGCTTCTTGATGGCTCTCGCATCTGCATATCTTATATGCCTCTCATCAGGCCTCGGATGTACTGTGATACCTTCTGCGCCGAATCTCACGCAATCCACCGCCGCCTTCTCCACGTCCGGCATATTGCCGCCACGCGCATTGCGGATAGTGGCAATCTTGTTGATGTTGACACTCAGTTTTGTCATAATCGTATAATTACATTCTTGACAAAAATAGACAATAATATGCAAAAATTGTAAAGAAAATGCTAATTTTGGCACTCTCACATTCATTGGACCGAAATTTACAACATCTGATTCTATGCTTTTGGGTATATATATAAAGAATAGGGAACTGGTCGGCAACCACCGTCTCGCCGAAATGGAGAAGGCGCTCGTGGCCGACGGAAACGAGTTGTACAGCGTCTGCAGCAGAGAAGATGTCAGGAAAGGAACCGACATGGTACTCAGCGTAGGCGGAGACGGCACATTCCTGTCCGCATCCAAACGAGTGGCTGACAGCGGAATACCTATTCTCGGCGTGAACCTCGGCCGCCTCGGATTCCTGTCGGAAAACAGGCCCGAAGATATCCCCGCAGCATTGAAAAATGCAGATTATGAACTGGAGAACAGGACAATGCTGAAGGCCTCGCTGCCGCAAACCGCCGAAGTTCCGGACTCGCTCTCGTTCTGGCCTTATGCCCTGAATGAAATCACTGTCCACCGCAGCGGAGCCGCCATGCTGGGAATCAATGTTTCCGTCAATGGGGACAGCCTGCCGACTTATTGGGCGGACGGGCTTCTTGTCGCTACAAGTTCCGGTTCCACAGCCTACTCGCTCAGTGCGGGCGGTCCGATCTGTACTCCGGATGCCAAAGTGCTCATCATAGCCCCGATAGCGCCGCACAACCTCAATGTGCGCCCGCTTGTGGTGCCCGAAAACACCAGGATAAACATCTCCACAGTCTCCCGTGACGGCAACGTGATTCTCACGATGGACAACAGGACATTGACCGTGGATGATTCCACTTCGATCGATGTGTCTGTGGCACAGTTTTCGCTAAAACGTGTACGTCTTCCGAAATCCAGTTTCGTGAAAGCGCTTACAAGCAAGCTCTTCTGGGGAGAGGACATCAGAAATAACGCAGATTGACAACCATCAGTTTAATGGAAAACAACAGCAGAATACCTGTCCACGTGTCCATCATCATGGACGGAAACGGACGTTGGGCTCAGGAAAGGGGCCTTGAACGTGTTTGTGGTCACAAGAAAGGTGTGGAAACAGTCAGGAAAGTAACAGAAGCTGCGGCTGAAGCCGGAGTGAAATATCTGTCTCTCTATGCCTTCTCGGAAGAAAACTGGGGGAGACCGAAAGAGGAAGTGGACTTCCTGATGCATCTGATGATGGATTCGATAGCCGCGGAGGTTGAGGCCCTGGTGAAAAACGGCGTGAGATTCCACGTTCTCGGAAATCTTGAAAGACTCCCGGAAGGACTCAGGGAGGCGATTGCCATGCTTGAGAAGAAGACAGAGGCGAACAATGTGCTGGACCTTATACTGTTCGTGAGCTACAGCGGAAAATGGGACCTGTTCCAGGCTGCGAAAAAATTTGCGGAGGCGAACTCCGGCAAGGACATCGCCTCGATAGATGATATGAACGAACTGTCGAAATATCTTGTCACAGACGGTTTTCCGGATCCGGACCTGATCGTCAGAACATCCGGAGAACAGCGGATAAGCAACTATCTTTTGTGGCAGGGAGCTTATTCAGAGCTGCTTTTCGTGAAGAAAATGTGGCCTGATTTCGACAAACAGGATTTCTTTGATGCGATAGAAGAATTCTCTTCCAGAAATCGCAGATATGGAAAAGTGAAATAAATACCGTATATTTGTCAGATTATTATTGAGTAGGATGAATTCAGTGACCAAGATATTTTGTCTTTCCGTGCTCGCATTGTCGGCAGTTCCGGCGTTTGGCCAGCACAAGGGAGGCGCAGTCGAGATTGACTACAATAATCCGCGGACATACGTTGTCGGCGGAATCAAGGTGGAGGGAAACCGCGCTTTCGGAGACAAGCAGATCCTTCAGCAGTCGGGTTTGAGGACAGGAATGGAAGTTACCATCCCTGGTGATGACATTTCCTCTATCGTGAAGAGACTGTGGATGCAGAGATATTTCCAGGACGTTGCAGTCTATGTGGATTCATTGAACGCATCGAAGGATACGGTATTTCTCAAATTGGCCATTCAGGAGCGTCCGAGAGTGTCCAGATGGACTTTCTCCGGAGTCAAGAGCGGTGAGAAGAAGGATTTGCAGGAGCGCCTGAACTTCAAGCGTGGCGGCGAATACTCCGACTACGTGGCCAGGACATCCGTGGACATCATCAAGAGATATTATCAGGGAAAAGGATTCCTCGATGTGAAGGTCGAGCCTCAGGTCCAGAAAGATACCATCATCAAGAACGCGATCCGCGTGAACTATGCGGTCGAGAGAGGACCGAGAATCCGTATCAAGACCATCAACTTCATCGGCAATGACCATGTCAGTGATTTCAAACTTGCCAAGTCGATGAAGAAAACCAAGTCTGCCAAGATCTATAACTTCTTCAGCAGCAAGAAGTTCAATGAAAAAGAATATCTGAATGACAAGAAGTCCCTCATCAGCGCCTTCAATGAAGCGGGCTACAGGGATGCGAGGCTGCTGAAAGACAGTATATATATGGTGAAGCCGGGCAGGCTCGGAATCGATTTCACCATCGATGAAGGAAAGAAATACTATTTCAGAAACATAACCTGGACAGGAAACTCGGTATATGCCACAGACGCGTTGAACTCGATTCTCCAGATTCACAAAGGCGATCCGTATGACGTCGTGACCATGGAGAAGAGACTCCAGGGCGGTGGAAAACAAGGAGATATGGATGTGTCCAAGCTTTACAGGGACAACGGTTATCTCTTCTTCAATGTCCAGCCGGTCGAACTGAACGTGGCCGGGGACTCCGTCGATGTGGAAATACGTATGGCGGAAGGCAAGCAGGCGACATTGAACAATATCATCATCAACGGTAACGACCTTACCAATGAGAGGGTGGTCCGCCGTCAGGTGTTCACAAGGCCAGGATACCTTTTCAGCCAGAGCGACTTCGAGCGTTCCATCCGTGAGATCGCATCTCTGGGACAGTTTGACCCGGAGGCAATTACGGACCCTGCGAAAGGATATTCCATCATCCCTGACCAGATGAACAGCACGGTGGATATCGTCTATAACGTGACGGAGAAACCGTCCAGCCAGCTGGAACTTTCAGGAGGTTGGGGCGGACGTACGTTCGTCGCTACAGTCGGTGTCAGCTTCAACAACTTCTCCACGAGAAGAATGTTCGACAAGACGGCGTGGAGACCGGTGCCTCTCGGAGATGCGCAGAACCTTTCTTTCAGATTCCAGACCAGCGGTACATACTATTCTTCATTGTCAGCAAGTTTCGTGGAGCCGTGGCTCTTCGGCAAGAAGCCTACGTCACTCAGTCTCTCAGCATATTACAGCCGCCAGACCAACTCCTATCTGATGTGGAACATCCTGAACAACGACAAGCAGTTCGAAGTATATGGATTCTCCGCAGGACTCGGAAACAGACTGAAATGGCCGGACAACTATTTCGTCCTTTACAACCAGCTCAGCTGGCAGACATACAAGCTTACCAACTGGTTCTCGAACTACTTCATCTTCGATGACGGTACTTCGCACAACTTCAGTTACACGTTGGGATTGTCCAGAACATCCACTGACCAGCAGATCTATCCGCGTCAGGGTTCAGACCTTTCATTCACGGTGCAGTTGACGCCTCCGTACTCATTGTTCCGTCACAAGGACAAGGCAAATCTCGACGCGTCAGGAAAACCGGCTTATGTAAGCAATCCGCGCGACATCAATTACGACAAATGGACCGCTCCTGACAGATACAGATGGATCGAATATCACAAATGGTCGTTCAAGGGTTCTCTCTACACGAAACTCGTGGGTGACCTCGTCCTGATGACCAGGGCTCAGTTCGGTTATCTCGGCTACTATAACAGAAAATGGGGCTATTCTCCATTCGAGGGCTTCCTCGTCGGAGGTGACGGTATGTCAGGATATAACTCCTACGGATCTGAAGTCATTGCCTTGAGAGGTTACGAGAACTACTCGCTCACTCCTTACAGGGCTACGGCATACAGCTCGAACGGTTATTCATATGCGGGCAATGTCTATGACAAGTTCACAGTAGAGTTGCGCTATCCGATTGTGATGCAGCCTCAGTCCACGATTTTTGCATTGCTGTTCCTCGAGGGAGGTAACTGCTGGGCTGATATCCGCGATTTCAATCCGTTCCAGATCAAGCGTTCTGCCGGAGTCGGCGTCAGGGTATATCTCCCTGTCATCGGACTTCTCGGAATCGACTGGGGTTACGGATTTGATGACAAGACCAATGGAAAGAGCCAGTTCCACTTCCTTATCGGACAACAGTTCTAAAAGATATCACATTGTTTGAAACAAAAACAGTAACTAATATGAAAAAGGTAATTTTGATTGCAGCTGCAGCGCTTATGACATTGTCAGCGTCAGCTCAGAATTTAAAGTTTGCTCATGTGAATTTCAATGAGCTCGTAATGCTTCAGCCTGCGGCAGATTCTGCCAGGGCACAGCTTGCTGCTTCCCAGCAGGACGCTCAGGACACTTTCAAGAGCATGCAGGATGAATTACAGGCTAAATACAGCCAGTATCAGCAGAAGGCGAACACCTGGACTCCGGCTATCCGTGAGAGCAAGGAAAAAGAACTTCAGGATATCCAGAACAGAATCGAAGAGTTCAACCAGTCCATCCAGCAGGAACTTCAGCAGCAGCAAAGCCAGCTGATGGCACCTATACAGCAGAAAGCTGTCGAGGTGGTTCACAAACTTGCCAAGGAAGGCGGTTTCATCTACGTCTTCGAAGAGGGCTCATTGCTGTATGTGGATAAGGCTCAGAGCGTTGACCTTACTCCTGCAGCAAGAAAGGCTTTGAACATTCCGGAGGGCAGAACATTGGAGACTCTCCAGCAGGAACTTCAGGCAAAGCAGCAGTAGTTTTAGGCATATGATTTACAGGGCGGTATCTGAGGATGCCGCCTTTTGCATTTTATAGCAAAATTCTTACAATTTATTATTGTTTTAACGTTTTTTGTTATTAGATTTGCATAGAACTACGTATAATTCTTTAAAATTTTTAAAGGAATGCAACATAAAGTCATTGACGCCAACGACGTTGTGATAAGATTTGCCGGTGACTCCGGTGACGGAATGCAGCTTACAGGTACTTTGTTCGCCAATATGTCCGCCATCTATGGTAACGGCTTGTCCACTTTCCCTGACTATCCGGCTGAAATCCGCGCTCCGAAAGGAACAGTTGCCGGTGTCTCAGGTTTTCAGGTACATATAGGTAATCATAAGGTAAATACACCGGGCGATTTCTGCGACATGCTTGTCGCTATGAATCCTGCGGCTCTCAAGGCCAATGCCAAATGGCTGAAGCGCAATGCCCTCGTTCTCGTGAATGAAAACGCGTTCGATGACCTCGGCATGAAGAAGGCCGGATTTACAGGAAACCCGTTCGAGGAACTGCATATCGAGGACCGAACCATCATCTGCTCTCCGATTACCAAGCTTACGGAAGACAGTCTGAAAGACAGCGGCCTGGATGCCGTGTCAGTCCACAAGTGCAAGAATATGTTCACGCTCGGTATGGCCTGCTTCATTTATGAGCGTCCTTTGGAATTCATCTACGACTATATAGAGAAGAAGTTCAAGAAGAAGCATCCTGAGATGATTGCCCCGAACAAGAAGGTGGTCTTCGACGGATATAATTATGCATCCAATATCCAGGCGGTTGCCGACACATATCGCGTGGCGCCTGCTCCTCTCGAGAAAGGAACATACAGAAACATTACCGGTAATCAGGCTGCCGCATGGGGACTTATCGCAGCTGCCGAGAAAGCTCACCTTCCTCTGTTCTGCGGCTCATACCCTATTACTCCGGCTACCGCTATCCTCGAAGAACTTGCCATTCATAAGAATCTGAATGTCAAGACAATGCAGACCGAGGACGAAATCGCCGGAATCTGCTCTGCAATCGGTGCCGCGTTCGCGGGTAACCTGGCTGTCACCACGACATCAGGACCGGGGCTCTCACTGAAATCAGAAGCATTGGGCCTCGCTGTCATGACTGAACTTCCGCTTGTGGTCATTGACGTACAGCGAAGCGGTCCTTGTACCGGTATGCCTACCAAGACTGAGCAGGCTGACCTGAACCAGGCTCTCTACGGCAGAAACGGAGAAAGCCCGATGGTGGTCATGGCTGCCCATTCGCCTGCGCATTGCTTCGAAATGGCGTTCATGGCGGCAAAAGTAGCATTGGAGCATATGGTTCCGGTTATGCTGCTGTCAGAGGGATATCTCGGAAACGGCTCAGAACCGTGGAGAGTTCCGTCAATGTCGCAGATGCCTGAGATTCATCCGCGTTATGCACACGAAGAGGAAGGTAAGTTCAAGCCTTTCCAGCGTGACCCTCAGACGCTTGCCCGCGAATGGGCGGTGCCTGGCATGAAGGGCTGCGAGCACCGTGTCGGCGGATTGGAGAAAAACCATGACGGCGTCCTTTCAAATGCTCCTGAAAATCACGAACTTATGGTCCGGGAAAGAGCGGAAAAAGTGGCAAGAGTCGCTGCCGACCTCCCGTTGCTCAAGGTCAATGGCCCGGAGAGCGGAAAAGTGCTTCTTGTCGGATGGGGCGGAACATACGGCCATATCGAGTCAGCTGTAGAAGAACTCAGGGCCGAGGGCAGGGAAGTCAGCTTCGCTCATTTCGATTTCATTGATCCTCTGCCGTCAAATACTGCTGAGGTTTTCTCGAGATTTGAGAAAATCATCGTGTGTGAACTCAATACAGGTCAGTTTGCCTCATACCTGAGGACAATGGTACCGGGAAGAGAATATCTGCAGTGCAACAAGGTCCAGGGACAGACATTCCTTGTCCGTGACATTGTTGAAAGTGTAAATGAAAAAGCGTAATTACTATGGCAAAATATACTTTCAAGGATTTCAAAAGCGACCAGGAAGTAAGATGGTGTCCTGGATGCGGTGATTATTCCGTGTTGGCATCTTTGCAGAAGGTTCTTCCTATAGTGTGCGAAGAAAAAGGCATTGACAAGGAAAAAGTGGTGGTCATTTCCGGTATCGGATGCTCCTCACGACTTCCTTATTATATGAATACATACGGTTTCCACAGTATTCACGGCCGTGCTACAGCCATCGCTACCGGTATCAAGGTGGCGAATCCTGAGCTCAGCGTATGGCAGGCGAGCGGTGACGGTGACGCATTGGCCATCGGCGGAAACCACTTCATCCACGCCATCAGAAGAAATGTGGATATCAATATAATGCTCTTCAACAACCAGATCTACGGTATGACCAAAGGGCAGTATTCTCCTACATCCAAGCTTGGCGCGATAACCAAGACCTCGCCTTACGGTACTGTGGAACATCCGTTCAGCCCGGGAAGTCTTGTATTGGGAGCGAAAGGTACGTTCTTCGCCAGAAGCATGGATACGGAACTCTCATTGAATCAGGAGATTATGCTTGCGGCATCCAGACATGCCGGAACAGCAGTTATGGAATTTCTGACGAACTGCGTGATCTTCAACAACGGCTCGCACGCCGACCTTTCAGACAGGGATCACAAGGCGGAGAGGACCATCCTTCTCAAGAAAGGCGAGAAAATGCTTTTCGGCAAGGAAAAGGAGATGGGCCTGATGCTGTGCGACATGAAACTGAAAGTGGTCCGTGTAGGAGAAGACGGCGTGACACTCGACGATATCCTCGTGCATGACCCGACAGCTGACAATCTCGGACTTCAGACAATGCTTGCCGAGATGAAAGGACCGGATTTCCCTGTGGCATTGGGCGTCATCAGGGACGTGGACGACATCACCTACGATGTGGAAGTGAACAAGCAGATGGAGAGTGTAAAGGCCAATGCCAAGATCCATTCCGTGGATGAACTGCTTCACAGCGGCTCCACATGGGAAGTTTGATGAGAATTAACGAAACTGATTGTATAACCAATAATTAATAATGCGATGAGAACAGAAGAAATAATGGCCAGACTCCAGGCCAAGTATCCTACGGAGAAAGAGTACCTCCAGGCTGTACGTGAAGTGCTTGAATGCATCGAGGATGTGTATAACAAACATCCTGAATTCGAGAATGCAAGAATTATCGAGCGCCTCGTGGAGCCGGACAGAATGTTTACATTCCGTGTTACTTGGGTTGATGACAATGGTGATGTTCAGACAAATACCGGATATCGTGTACAGTTCAACAATGCTATCGGACCATATAAGGGCGGTCTCCGCTTCCATCCTTCAGTAAACCCTTCCATTCTGAAGTTCCTCGGATTCGAGCAGACATTCAAGAACGCGCTCACCACACTTCCTATGGGTGGCGGCAAAGGCGGTTCGGATTTCAACCCTAAGGGCAAGTCTGAGGGCGAGATCATGAGATTCTGCCAGGCATTCATGCTTGAACTGTGGAGGAACATCGGTCCTGATATGGACGTTCCTGCCGGTGATATCGGCGTCGGCGGCCGTGAAATCGGCTTCCTCGAAGGAATGTACAAGAAACTTACACGCGAGCACAACGGTGTGCTTACCGGCAAGGGCCTTTCTTTCGGCGGTTCGCTCATCCGTCCTGAGGCTACCGGCTTCGGTGCAGTCTATTTCCTGCAGCACATGCTCCACAACCATCAGGCAGACCTCGACATCAAGGGCAAGACCGTGGCCGTTTCCGGTTTCGGTAACGTATCATGGGGCGCTTGCGTGAAGGCTACTGAGCTCGGTGCCAAGGTTGTAGCCATCTCAGGACCTGACGGCGTCATCTATAATCCTAACGGAATGACCAAGGAGAAACTCGACTATATGCTCGAACTCCGCGCTACCTGCAACGACGTTGTGGCACCATTTGCGGAGAAATTCCCGGATGCGACATTCATCCCGGGCAAGAAGTCATGGAGTATAAAGTGCGATATAGCAATGACTTGCGCCTTCCAGAACGAAATGTCCAAAGAGGATGCCGAGGAACTTATTGCAAACGGTACTTGGTGCTGTGTGGAGGTTTCCAACATGGGTTGCCAGCCGGGCGCTATCGAGGCGTTCCAGAAAGCCAGGATTCTCTTCGCTCCAGGAAAGGCTGTCAATGCAGGTGGCGTAGCTACTTCAGGTCTGGAAATGACACAGAACGCCATGCATCTCAGCTGGACTGCGAAAGAGGTGGACGAGAAACTCCACGGCATCATGGACGCCATCCATGCTTCATGCGTCAAGTACGGCACACAGGAGGACGGATACATAAACTATGTGAAGGGCGCCAACATCGCAGGCTTCATGAAAGTCGCCGAGGCGATGCTTGCCCAGGGCATAATCTAAGTCAATTCTACAGGGCGGTTCTTCGGGACCGCACCTTGGATGTATATATGGCGGGTGCATTTTTATGTGCCCGTCATTGTTGTTTATGAAATCGAAATTGCCTATATTCGCACTTTGTTGTTGAAAAACCAGACAATAATATTATTCAAAACATAAAATGTCAACTGAAACAGTTAAACCGACGTCGGCATTTCCGGTAAAGAAGCTCATCCTGCTTCTTCTTGCCGTAGCCGTATTTCTATTTTTCTGGTTCGTGCCGAGATCATTCTTCGGAATTGCAGCGGACGGAACCCCTATTCTGACAGTAATCCAGCAGAGAACAGTAGCTATTTTTGCACTGGCCGCATTGATGTGGATGTTTGAAGTCCTTCCTACTTGGGCGACTTCCGTGACCATCATTGTCCTGCTGCTTTTCACGATATCGGACAGTTGTCCGCTTTTCCTGCGCGGAAGCCAGGTCGAGCCTGCCGCATTGGGCACGTTCGTGAGCTACAAGGCGATACTCGCTGCATTTGCAGACCCGACCATCATGCTTTTCTTGGGCGGATTCATACTTGCAATAGCAGCCACTAAGGTTGGTCTTGACGTCCAGCTCGCTCGAGTGCTCCTCATTCCTTTCGGAAACAAACCAAAATACGTCCTCCTGGGCTTCCTCCTGGTGATCGGCCTGTTCTCAATGTTCATGAGCAACACAGCCACTGCGGCCATGATGCTCACGTTCCTGGCACCGGTCCTCAAGACATTGCCTGCAGACGAGAGAGGAACAGCCGGACTTGCATTGGCGATTCCTATCGCTGCGAACCTCGGCGGTATCGGAACCCCTATCGGAACCCCTCCGAATGCCATTGCGCTCGGTTATCTCAATGAGACAATGCACCAGACCATCGGTTTCGGCGAGTGGATGATAATAATGGTCCCTTACGTGATCGTGATGCTTCTGTTCGCATGGGTGCTCCTGCTCAAGCTCTTCCCGTTCAAGTCCGACAAGATCGAATTGAAGATAGAATCCACAAGAAAGGCTGATGCCAAGACATATATCGTATGGGTAACATTCGCTGTGACCATCCTGATGTGGGTGTTGGACAGGTTTACGGGTGTCAATGCCAATGTAGTGGCTATGATTCCGGTGGGCGTGTTCTGTGCCACAGGTGTCATCAAGGCCAGTGACTTGAAGGATATAGAGTGGAGTGTGTTGTGGATGGTAGCCGGCGGTTTTGCACTCGGCATTGCCCTGAACAAGACCGGTCTTGCCGAGAACCTCGTGAACTCGATTCCGTTCGCTTCATTCAAGCCGCTCGTGATCCTCCTGCTTTCAGGTCTCCTCGGATATGCGATGTCCAACTTCATCTCACACTCTGCAGCTGCGAGCCTTCTCGTTCCGATTTTGAGTGCAGTAGGTGTAGGTATGGGCGATATGCTTGATCCTATCGGCGGTGTGAAAGCCCTCCTCGTAGGTGTTGCTCTCTCTACTTCCGTGGCAATGCTCTTCCCGATCAGTACACCTCCAAACGCCATTGCCCATTCTACCGGACTTATCCAGGTCAAGGATATGACCAGGATCGGAGCCATCATCGGCGTTGTTGGCCTTGTACTCGGTTACGCATTATTGATTTTCATCGGATTCTAATGAAAAACAGATTTTTGGCACTGGCAGTCGTTGCTCTCATTGCTCCGGCTGCCAAGGCTTTTGCTTCCGAGCCTGCTGCAGAGTCAGCTAAAATAGAGAAGCCTTCACATTTCAAGTTGTACGGATTCATCCGCAACTATTTCGCATTCGACTCGCGCGAAAGCAAGTCCGGCACCAAGGATTTGTTCTACTATATCCCTAAAGATGAGGCTCTTAACGCGAAAGGGGAGGACATGAATGCGAATCCGACATTCCGTTTCCTCGCCATAACCTCACGTGTCGGTCTGGATGTAAAGGACTATCAGTTCGGTAAGACCAAGGTAGGCGCTAAGATTGAGACCGACTTCTATTGCATGAACGGCAATGTAGCCGTACTTCGTCTGCGTCAGGCTTATGCCACATTGGGATGGGACGGCCTGGGGAAAGGACAGAAGCAGAGTGCCTCGCTCAAGGTGGGCCAGGCATGGCATCCTATCGCTGCTGACCAGCCTTATGTCATTGACCTTGAGACAGGTACACCGTTCAATCCGTTCAGCCGTACTCCTCAGGTCATGCTCGACTATAACTTCTCCAAGCATTTCACATTGACCGGAGGCTTCATCTGGCAGATGCAGTATCTTTCTTCCGGCCCTAACGGTGCTTCAGACAGCTATATCAAATATGGTTGTACCCCTGAGTTCTATGCCGGTGTCACGTTCAAAAGCAACAACGGTTTCCTCGGACGTGTCGGAATGGATGTGCTCAGCATCAAGCCGCGCTGGAGAGATGCCAACGGAAGCAAGGTGGATGACCGCCTCACGACCGTGAACCCTTATGTGTATGCCCAGTATGCTGCCGGCGACTTCTCTGTCAATGCCAAAGTGGTGTATGCTTCTGCAGGCGAGCACTTCAACATGCTTTCTGGTTATGGTGTGACTGACATCAATTCGGACGGTTCATGGGAATATGCGCCGCTTCACAGCACGGCCTCATACGTTTCTGTAAAGTATGGCCGCAAGCTTCAGGTCCAGGGTATGATCGGATATATGAAGAATCTCGGAACAAGCAAGGACCTCTACAGCGATACGACTATTCCGAGCGCATTGATGGTGGGAGACCCTGACAATACCAAATACACAAGCTCCAAGTATCTGTATCTGAGCGGAAACGGATTCTCCAACTTGAACAGCATTATCCGTGTGACTCCGACAGTGGTCTATAATCTCGGCAAGTTGTCTTTCGGTCTGGAATATGACATTACCGCGGCTCAATATGGAAAATATCCTGTAATGAAGGTCGGTGAGGTTGTCATGCCTGTGGTGAATTCCCATAACGGACTTGTTGACAGCGGTCTCCACTGGATAGTGAACCACAGGCTTTTGGGAATGGTGAAATTTACATTCTGATATGGACAAAGACCTTATTGTTTCCAGCATCCGTTCCATTCCGGACTTTCCGAAGGAAGGAATCCTGTTCAGGGATGTGACTACGCTTTTCGGCAATGCTGAGGCTTTCCGTGAGGTGGTGGATGCCCTGTACGAACTTTACAAGGACAAAGGAATCACAAAAGTCTGCGGACTGGAGTCCCGCGGCTTTATAGCTGGTGCGGCATTGGCCTACAGGCTCGGTGCCGGTTTCGTGACGATCCGCAAGCCGGGAAAGCTGCCTTGCGAAACCTATTCTGAAGAATATATGAAAGAATACGGCAAGGATACGCTCGAAATACATACAGATGCATTGACATCAGACGATGTGGTGCTGCTTCACGATGACCTGCTAGCGACCGGCGGAACGGCCGTGGCTGCATTGAACCTTATACGCAAGTTTTCGCCGAAGGCGATTTACGCGAACTTTATAATAGAGTTGGCAGAGTGCGACGGAATGGCAGAAATGCCGTCTGACATCGAGACTACTGCCCTGCTGAAACTGTAGATGAATCACGGGACGACCGACCTCAGGCCGCCCCGTTTCATTTTACACATTCTGCGGATATTTTTATCAACTCATTTCATAAAAACAAATTTATGTCTAAAAAAACCTTTTTTGCTGCCGTTGTAGCATTGATGGCGTTCTCGCAGATGGCGAAAGCGCAGACTAACCTCCAGATCTTTTACGACTTTGGTCGTGATCGTAAGCAAGTGACCACCACCCTTGAGGGTTTCTATGGGGACAAGTGGGGTAACACATTCTTCTTCATTGACTACGACTACAAGGCAAGAAAAGAGGATGGCAACAAAGCTCCAAGCGGTACTTATTTCGAGATCGCGCGTTGCCTGAATTTCTGGCAGAACAGCAAACTCGCCCCTCTCAGCCTCCATGTCGAGTACAATGGCGGTGTGTACAATGCGTACAACATCAATCATGCATTCCTCGGCGGTGTTGACTGGTTCTTCCACAGCAAAGATTTCAAGAACACATTGAACCTCAAGGTTCTCGGCAAATATATCGCGTATGACAAGAGGACTGACGGCAGCAGGCCTCACAGCAAGGTTCCTATGCAGTTCACCGCAGTTTGGGGAATGCAGGATCTCTTCAATGTCAAAGGTCTCAGATTCAGCGGATTCGCAGATTTCTGGTGGCAGAACCACAGCGTAGCCAAGATCGACGGCGACGGTAATCTCAAGATGGATACATGGAAGACTTCCGATGTAGTGTTCATCGCCGAGCCTCAGCTCTGGTATGCCGTAGGCCAGCATTTTGGCGTGGATAACCTCAATGTCGGTACCGAGATCGAACTTTCTTATGACTTCGGTTCAGGCAGCGGCTTCTGGTGCCGTCCTTGCCTCGGTGTAAAATGGGTGTTCTAACAGGTAATTCCATACGAAAATGAACACATTTCTTCAGAAGACATTCGGGCTGAACCCTGCAAAGCACTCAGTCCGCACTGAAATCATTGCCGGAATCACCACATTCCTCACCATGGCATACATCCTTGCAGTCAATCCGAGCATCTTCTCGGCATTGGAATCACAGGGAATGCCTACCAACGCAGTATTTACAGCCACAGCCCTTGCGGCGATCGTCGGCTGTCTGGTAATGTCCATCTATGCGAAGAAACCTTTCGGACTCGCTCCGGGCATGGGACTCAACGCATTCTTCGTCTATACCGTGTGTCTGGCAATGGGACACCCTTGGCAGATGGCATTGACAGCCATTTTCCTGGAAGGTATCCTTTTCATCCTGCTTACAGTAACCAATGTCCGCAAACTCATCGTGGATGCCATTCCTGTGACGATGAAAAGAGCCATCGGTGCAGGTATCGGCCTCTATATCGCATTCATCGGTCTGAAATCCGCAGGCATCATTGTCAATAGCGAAGCTACCTCCGTGGCACTCGGCTCATTCTCTGAACCTGCTGTCATCCTGTCGATTATCGGCTTCCTGATCACATCTGTCCTGGTGATTCTCAATGTCAAGGGCGGCATGCTGCTCGGCATCATTGCCACCACCATTATAGGAATCCCTATGGGTGTCACCAATTTCAATGGCGTGATGTCCACACCTCCTTCCATTGCACCGATTTTCTGCCAGTTCGAGTGGAGCCAGATCCTGTCCTGGGATATGGTGGCCATCGTGTTCACCTTCCTCTTTATCGACATGTTCGACACCATCGGAACCGTAGTCGGCGTTTCCGTGAAGTCCGGTATGGTAGATAAGGACGGCAATGTGGACGGCATCAACAAGGTGCTCATGGCCGATGCAGTGGCTACTGTAGCAGGCGCCGTTTTCGGAACAAGTACCACGACTACATATATCGAAAGCGCTTCAGGTGTGTCTGAAGGTGGCCGCACAGGTCTTACCTCATTCACCATCGCAGTATGCTTCGCGATTGCGCTCATGTTCTCGCCTCTCTTCCTGGCCATCCCGGGAGCCGCTACAGGTCCGGTTCTCTTCATCGTAGGTGTGATGATGGCAAGCCCTGTCAGGGACATTGACTGGAGCGACTATTCAGAAGCCATCCCAGCTTTCGTGACAATGCTGCTCATGCCTCTCGCATACAGTATTTCCGACGGTATCATGCTCGGTATGATTACCTACACGTTATTGAACGCATTGGCAGGAAAACTCAAGAAGGTATCCGTGATGATGTGGATTCTCGCGGTGCTCTTCATCTTGAGATATGTGCTGATCTAAGTGATCCTTAAGAATAATTGAAGCGGAGACTGATTGCCGGAGAGATTCCGGGCGGTCAGCCTCCGTTTTTATATGCTGTTTTTCAAGACGGCCTCTCAGTCCTGTACGCCGGTTGCGGATTTTACACGGCTGTAAGTGGCCATCATCTTGTCGTAATGCGGTGGAGACATCCATTCCTCCCGGGTTCCGATATGCTCCTTCACGATGATAGTAGCGTAATTGTCAATGAATTTTCCGGGCCTTGAGCACCATAGGTAAGTGACTGACGGAGAAAGCATTGACCTGTCCCCGTTCTCATCGCGCACGAACTTCAGACCTACCCCGAGCTCCAGCTGCGTATTGGCCGCGCTCATATTGGAGACAGCATTGCCCACAGAATAGAAGACAGGGACGCCGCCGATTACGGTCGAGTCCTGGACGACATGCGGGTGGGCGCCGACAATGGCATTGACTCCGTTCTTCACTAGCCAATGTGCCAATTTTTCCTGCGCCTCAGAGTGCTCCAGCGCATATTCCTCGCCCCAGTGCGGGAATGCCAGTATGAAGTCCGCCTTCCTCTCCTTTGCCAGTGTCAATGCCTTGTGAATATCCGTGGTGTCGATTCTGTTCACTTTAGGCCACTCCTGTCCGCGCATCGGTGCATTGGTCCCGTAAGTGAAATTCAGGAAGGCAATCCGGATTCCTCTTACGTTGATAATCAACGGATTCCTCGACAGTTCGTCCATCTCGTCAGTGCTGGTCCCCACGAAACGGATTCGTTTAGAGTTTTCCATATTGCGATACACCTCGAGAGTGCGCTCCAGACCTGCCCGGCCCTTGTCCATGATATGGTTGTTGGCGGTAAGGAACACATTGACACCGCAGTCGGCAGCGTAGGTCGCGTACTCGTCAGGTGCGGAAAATTCAGGGTAACCGGTATAAGGCTCTCCGGCCAATGTGAACTCCATATTTGCCACGGTCACATCTGCGGACTGCATCAGTCCTTTTATGCCGGCAAGGAACTGTGTATAAGGATATTCCATCTGCTTGGAATGGAGCATCACGTCCCCGATGACGAACATTGACACCGTATCTGGCGGACCATACAGAGGAACAGCCGGGGCGATTTGTTCATAGCGTTTGAACTCAGGCCCGGCTGACAGAACAGCAGACATTGCAAACAGTAGCGAAAATGCTGCTTTCAATGCTGCCGACAGTCTCATTTTCTGCTGATTACTACGGCTGTGGAATCTCCAAGCCTGATTTTAAGCCATCTCTCAAGTTTCTGCACGTCGTTCTCAGGCAACTGTTTCTCGGAATTCGTGATAAGCACGAGACCTGGAGTGCCGGCGGTAATGCTGTCGCAGCACACTTCAGAACCGCGTCCGATGAACAGACGTCCTATTTCAGGATACTGGCTGTGGATTTCCTTTGCAATCTGTTCGTAAGGGATATTGTCGCGCTTGTATTTGGCGATTTCCTTCTCCAGCTCGTGGATACGAGCCTCCTTCCGTGCGATTTCAGAATCAGTCCTTTCGTAGATGCCCTTCATTATCTTCTCCGACGTGTTGTCCTTGGCCTCGAAGATTGCCCTTTCGGAGAATTTGAGCTGCTCTTCGCTGATTTTATGCCTTTCGGCTGATTCTACAAGGCGTTTCTTCTCGGTGGCCGTAAGAGGCTCTCCGGCAATGAAAATCTCTATGCTGCCTCCTTTCCTGTGATTGATCCTGTAGTCGTAGATGTATCCGTTTTCCAAGTTCTTGTTTTCGGAGATGAAGGCTTCCGCATTGGTGCTGAACCGGTTGTCTTTTACCATCTTTACGGCGGACCAGATGCTCGGCACTATCATAAGAACGATCACGATAGACATGATGGTCTTGGTGCGGCTCTCCTTCCTGTTGTCCTGGAACTGTACTTCGGAAAAGTGCAAGTACTTGACCATCAGGTATGTGGCAAGGATGATGAAGATGCAGTTTATGGAGAAGAGGTAAAGCGCGCCGATGAAGTATGTCAATGACCCCGTGCTGATTCCGTAGCCTGCGGTACAGAGAGGAGGCATCAATGCCGTGGCGATGGCAACGCCGGAAATCACCGTGCCTTTTTCCTTGCGGCTCATCTCGAATATGCCTGCAAGACCGCCGAACAGAGCGATTACCACGTCGTAGATGGTCGGATTCGTCCTGGCGAGAAGCTCGGTCGGATTGGCCAGTTTCAGAGGTGTCAGAACGAAGTACATGGTGGCTGCCGCGAGACTGACCAGCACCATCACTATCAGGTTCTTGAATGCGGACTTGATCAGCATCGTGTCATCCGTTCCGAGTCCGAGACCGATTCCGAAAATTGGGCCCATAAGCGGAGACACAAGCATCGCGCCGATGATCACGGCTGTTGAGTTTACGTTCAGGCCCACTGACGCCAAGACGATGGCGCATACGAGAATCCATACGTTAGGTCCTTTGAAATAAATGTTGCTGCGGATGTTTTCCGCCGCTTTTACCGTGTCAATGCTCGGCCTGATGTCTGTTACTTCTCTGAAGAAGTCTTTAAGGCTGTCAATTAACTGCATATCTGAAATTTCGTGTATTAAACGTGCATCCTGAAATTAAACGTGCGTCCTGAATGCAAAAATAATTATATTTACTAAATTTGTATCAATTTTGATGAATTATGAAAAGGTCAGTCCTTATATGTCTTTTGTGTCTGTGCACGTTTACGGCTCTGTTTACGGGCTGTGATGCGTTCCGCAGACTTGCCGGAAGACCGGTCTCGGCGGAGATCGAGGCTAAACGTGCCGCTATAGAAGCTGTGGAAGAAGCTCAGCATCAGGCGCGTATGGATTCATTGAAAAAAGTCGAGAAGCAGATGGCAGATTCTCTTGCGGTTCTGGATTCATTGAAAAACCACAATGAGATCATGCGCAGTCCAAAATCCCTGGGCGGACTGTATTCCGAAGAGTTGGCGCACAGGTACTACATCATCGTGGGCGCATTCGTGGACAAGGGAAATGCGGCTGCTCTGAAAGACGATGCGCAGAAGGCCGGATATGAAGTGGCATTGATAAATTTCAGGAACGGATATACGGCAGTGGGCCTGTGTCCGTCCGATAGCATAGTTGTTGCTTATGACTGGCTCAGAAAAGTGAAAGAGGAGAAATTCGCTCCTGCTGACGCTTGGATTCTTGTAAATCAGAATTGAAAATGAAAAAAGTCAGTCGTTTTGTCCTTTGCGCATTGGTTCCGGCCCTTATTGCCGGAATGTTTTGTTCTCCATGTCATGCGCAATATATCGGCGGTTATTCGGAATTGAATGACAGCGATGTCACCAGATCATTGAAATCACACGTCTCCTATTTGGCATCAGATGCACTGGAAGGGCGTGGAGCGGGCACGCAGGGTGAAAAAGAAGCGGCCGACTATGTGCGTGACGTCTTCAAGAAATATGACATTGACCTTCTCAGCGGCGAAAACGGAGACTTGTTCGGAATCAGTCAGAATGGTGACACCCTGACTTCCCGGAACGTGCTCGGCTTCGTCCAGGGCTATGACAAGAAGATGTTCGACCGCTACATCGTCATAGGGGCACGTCTGGACAATGTCGGTACCAATATGGTCGAGGTGGACGGCAAGCCGGTGGAGCAGGTTTACAACGGGGCGAACGGCAATGCTTCCGGTCTTGCCATGATGCTGGAACTCGCCAGGATGGTGAATACCAATGCCCTTATGTTCAGAAGGTCGGTGATCTTCATAGCGTTCGGCGCTTCCTCTCAGTCGTTTGCCGGAGCATGGTATTTCCTGAACCGTTCATTTTCCGATGCCGGCAGAATCGACGCGATGATCGACCTGGATATGCTCGGGACCGGCAGCAACGGATTTTACGCATACACTTCTTCCAATGCAGATATGAACATGCTCATCAGCCAGGTCTCTTCAGAACTGCAGCCTGTGGTTCCTGAGGTGACGGCCAAGGAGCCTTATCCGTCAGACCATAGAGCGTTCTATTCCAAGGAGATACCTTCTGTCCTGTTCACTACCGGCCGCTATCCGGAACACGATACGGTAAAGGATGTGGAGAGCATCATCGAGTATGACCCGATGGAAAGGGAGATGGAATATATCTATAATTTCACCAGGCATCTGGCGAATCTGGACAATCCGCCTCTTTTCCGTCAGGACAAGGTGCTGGAGAAAAGCGACGACAGGATATACAACTATTCCGACTGCGACAGACGCCCGATTTTCATGGGCAGCGCAGAGCCGTCTGCTTTCTTGCTGAGATGGGTTTACCAGTATCTCAAATATCCTAAAGAAGCAGTTGCCAACGGCGTCCAGGGCAGGGTAGTGGTTGAATTCATTATCGGCAAGGACGGTGTGGTTTCAAATGTCGAGATCGCCCGCAGCAGCGGCAGCCAGGCATTGGATGACGAGGCGCTTAGGGTGGTGAAAGCCTCCCCTAAATGGAAACCGGCCCAGGTGAAGAAGGTCAATGTGGCCTCCAGAATGTCAGTGGCGGTGGATTTCAAATTGACAAAGAAAGGAAAATTCGGAATTAAGAAATAAAATTTAGTATTCAATATGGATTACGATTTCAGAAGTATCGAAAAGAAGTGGCAGTCGAGATGGGCGGCCGAAAAAACATTTCATGCGGTAGAGGACCCTTCAAAGCCGAAATATTATGTCCTGGATATGTTTCCGTATCCGTCCGGCGCAGGTCTTCACGTAGGTCATCCTCTCGGTTACATCGCCAGCGACATATATGCACGCTATAAGCGTCTCAAGGGATTCAATGTCCTTCACCCTATGGGTTACGACGCTTTCGGACTCCCTGCGGAACAGTATGCCATCCAGACAGGACAGCATCCTGAAGTGACGACGGAAAACAACATCCGCCGCTACCGTGAGCAGCTCGACAGAATCGGCTTTGCCTACGACTGGGACAGGGAAATCCGCACCTGTGATCCTGCATTCTACAAATGGACACAGTGGGCGTTCATCAAGATGTTCAAGAGCTATTACGACACCAAGCTCGACAAGGCGCGCCCTATCACCGAACTCGAAACAGCCTTCGAGGAGGCGGGAACCCGCAATGTCAATGCAGCCTGCACCGTGGAAATGAGTTTCACTGCAGGCGAGTGGAAATCCTGGGACGAGAAGAAGAAGGCCGAAGTGCTGATGAACTACAGAATCGCCTATCAGGGAGAGACTTCCGTGAACTGGTGTCCGGGACTAGGAACGGTTCTGGCCAATGACGAAGTCAAGGAAGGTTTTTCAGTACGTGGCGGCTACCCTGTAGAGCAGAAGAAAATGAAACAGTGGCAACTCCGCGTGTCAGCTTACGCCGGCAGACTGCTTTCAGGACTTGACAAACTCGACTGGACCGATTCATTGAAAGAAATGCAGAGAAACTGGATCGGCAAATCTTTCGGTACCGAGGTGGTTTTCAAGACCTTCAATGGTGACAGACGCAAGGACGTGACGATTTTCACTACCAGAGTAGATACCATATTCGGAGTGACATTCATGGTGCTTGCTCCTGAGAGTGAACTCGTGGAAGAGCTTACGTCCGCAGAACAGAAACCTGCTGTAGATGAATACCTTGCATATGTCCGCAAGAAGACGGAGCGCGAAAGAATCGCTGAAACCAAGACAGTTGCCGGAGTGTTCTCAGGCTCGTATGCCGAGAATCCGCTGACCGGAAAACGTGTTCCTGTATGGATTTCAGAATACGTGCTCGCCGGTTATGGCACAGGCGCCATTATGGCAGTCCCGGCCCATGACAGCCGTGACTATGCGTTTGCCAAGAAATTCGACCTTCCTATCGTGCCTATCATCGAAGGCTGCGACGTGAGCGAACACAGCTTCGACGCCAAGGAAGGCAAGATGTGCAACTCCGGCTTCCTCGACGGAATGGAAGTGAAGGATGCAGTGCCGGCAGCTATGGATTATGTTGAGGCTCACGGCATTGGCCACAGAAAAGTGAATTACAGGCTGCGCGACGCCATCTTCTCCCGTCAGAGATATTGGGGCGAACCGTTCCCGATTTATTACAAGGACGGCATCGCCACACCTCTCCCTTATGAGAAACTGCCTCTGCGTCTTCCTGAAATCGACCAGTTCAAGCCTGCCGACAACGGCGAACCGCCACTTGCACGCGCCAAGGACTGGACATACAAGGGCTTCCCTCTGGAAACCAGCACCATGCCTGGCTTTGCAGGTTCAAGCGCATACTACCTCAGATACATGGACCCTCACAATAATGATGACCTCGTAGGCAGCGAGGCGGACAGATACTGGAAGGACGTGGACCTGTATATCGGTGGTACTGAGCACGCTACGGGTCATCTGATCTATTCGAGGTTCTGGGACAAGTTCCTCTATGACATGGGTTACGTCTGCGAGGACGAACCGTTCAGAAAGCTTGTGAACCAGGGTATGATTCAGGGCCGTTCAAATTTCGTATATCGAATCGTCGGCACCAACAAGTTCGTTTCAGTAGGGCTGAAAGACAATTACGAGACTACTGAAATCCATGTTGACATCAACATTGTCAGAAACGACAAGCTCGATATGGAAGCGTTCAGAAAGTGGCGTCCGGAGTTTGCGGATGCCGAGTTCGTGCTGGAAAACGGCGAATATATCTGCGGCTGGGCAGTGGAAAAGATGAGCAAGTCGATGTACAATGTCGTGAATCCGGACGATATCTGCAATACCTATGGTGCTGATACTCTGAGACTTTACGAAATGTTCCTCGGCCCTATCGAACAGTCCAAGCCTTGGGATACGAAGGGAATCGACGGCGTGAACCGCTTCCTCAGGAAGTTCTGGAAACTCTTCTACGACGGCGAGAATTTCATTGTCAATGAAGAGGCTCCGCTTAAGGAGGACCTCAAGACGCTCCATAAACTTATCGGCAAGGTTCAGACGGATATCGAGAACTTCTCGTACAACACCAGCATAAGTGCATTTATGATTGCCGTCAATGACCTTTCCGACAGAAAGTGCTCAAGAAAAGCCATCCTGGAACCTCTCGTAGTGCTGCTTTCACCATTTGCTCCTCATATCTGCGAGGAACTTTGGGAAGCAATGGGACACACGGAAAGCGTTTCCAAAGCTACATTCCCTGAGTACGTCGAGGAATATACGGTGGAGGATAACTGCACCTATGCCGTTTCATTCAACGGAAAGACACGTTTCACGGTCGATCTGCCTAAGGCGATGGGCAAGGAGGAAGTGGAGAAGACGGTCCGTGAAAATCCTTCCACAGACAAGTACCTCGGCGGAAAGGACATCGTGAAAGTGATCGTGGTTCCGGGCAAGATCGTAAACATTGTGGTAAAATAAATATATGTTGACTGCAAAAAAGATTTTCTCCACCATTTGGGACTATGTGGTGGTGTCTTTTGGAACATTGTTGTTCTGTCTTGCCTGGGATACCTTCCTGATTCCGAACGGTATCGCGGCAGGAGGTCTGACAGGAGCCTGCACGGTGATCCAGTTCGCTACTCAGGGCTACATTCCTGTCGCCTATTCATATTTCATAGCCAATACCATTCTGCTCATCATCGGAGTTATTGCCCTGGGCAATGCTTTCGGAGTCAAGACGGTATATGCTGTGCTCCTGTCTTCGCTGCTGTTCAGGATCCTTCCGGATTTCGAGTGGATCAAGGCAGTTCCCGGCAATTTCTTCTACATTGAGAACCGCGCTCTGGTCCCGATGATAGGCGGACTTCTCGAGGCTGTGGGTGTGGGCCTTATTTTCCAGAAGGGCGGAAGTACAGGAGGAACTGATGTGGCAGCATTGGTAATCAACAAGTTCTGGCCTGTGACTCCGGGTAAGGTATATCTGTATTCGGACCTGTTCATCATCGCTTCAGTGCTGCTGATTCCGGGAAAGACATTCGAGGATATGATTTACGGTTATATCGCGATGGTGACCTTCTCGTTCATGCTCGATTTCGTGCTGCTCGGCTCCAAGTCCACTGTCCAGCTGCTTGTCTTTACCAACAAGCCTGATGAGATGGCAGACTACATGATGAACACGATGCACAGGGGTGTGACGGCGTTGAAATCTGTGGGCTGGTACACCAAGAAGGAGAAGAACGTGCTCCTCATCGTGGCACGCAAATCTCAGATGCCTGAACTTTCCAAAGCCATAAAATACATAGACGACAAGGCTTTCGTGAGCGTATCGCCTGCAAGCAGTGTCTATGGAGAAGGCTTCGACGAGCTTAAGACGGGTATTGCTAAAAAGAAGAAAGATGATGTTAAATGACAAGTCTGTCTGGTCTCTGCTTAAAGAGTACTCGATATTGACCTTAGGCATAATGATCTATGTGTTGGGCTGGGTGATATTCCTGACTCCCAACAATCTCATCGGCAACGGTGTTACCGGCATAAGCTCGATTATCCAGTACGCCGTGGGCATCAAGATGGGATATTCATATTTCGTCATAAATGCCATATTGCTGATAACAGCATTCTTTGTCCTCGGAAAGGGTTTGGGCGCGAAGTCGATATATGCCATCGTGCTCGCATCCATAGGGCTCAATGTGCTCCAGGGATGGATTCCGGTCACCATTATCGATACTCTTGCGATCCAGAACGGTAAGCTGATGTCCACGATTATGGGCGGCATCATGATAGGCCTCGGTATCGGAATGGCCATTTCCCAGGGCGGAAGCACCGGAGGCACCGACATCATCGCACTGATAGTGAGCAAGTACCGCAATGTCTCTCCGGGCAGGATGATTCTGTCAATGGACGTAGTCATCATCCTCTCGTCTCTCGCTGTCCCGTCATATACGGCATCAGGAGAGCTTGTTCCGTTCGCGGAGAAGATAACAACGGTTGTTTACGGTCTCATACTCGTGACTATCAACGGTTATGTCATCGATTTGTATCTGGCGGGCTCGAAGCAGTCGGTCCAGCTGTTCATAATGTCCAGCCAGTATGAAAAAATCGCGGATGCCATTACGAATTATCTGCACAGGGGAGTGACAGTGCTTCCTGCCGTGGGCTGGTACACCAAGAAAGAAAGCCACGTGCTGATGGTCGTGACCAGAAAAGCCGATTTAAATTTTTTGCTGAAGTATATCAAGTCCATCGATAAAGATGCATTCTTGTCAGTGTCCTCAGTAACAGGCGTTTACGGTAAAGGCTTCGATACCATCAAAAACAGTGCGATTAAAGAAGGTAGCAAGGAAAAGTCCGGAAAATAGAAAATTATCAGATTTAAAAATCGTAAAAATTTATATGTGAACCGCTTTCAGAGAGCTCTGAAGGCGGCTTTTTTTAGTACTTTTGTGCTGCACATAATAGTATATGATAACCTTATGAAAAACATCTTCAACCATACTGCTGTCCCACCCCGAAGGCTTATAAGACTGATATCTGTGATGAATATTGTGCCTGCAGCTGTATTGTTACCGATTATGTCCCCGAAATTGCTCTTGCCCGCGTTTTGCTGCAATATAGGTGTCTCCATATCCATCCTTCTGATGATTCCTGACACCTTCAGGGATTATGTTTCATCTCTCTGGTTTGCTCTGGTTACAATGCTGCTGTCTGCGGCTGCTTCTGCCGTGGTCGGTCTGTGTGAAGACAGGAAGATCCTTGTAACTGTCTATTCATTTGTGAGTCTTGTGCCTCTGGCAGTCTGCTATGGTGTGCGTATCGTCAAGATGATGGGTGACGTGGACTATCTTACGACAAAAGTTTCCGGATGGGAGATAATGCTCTGCCTTGTAAAGCATTGCATGCTGTCAGTGTTTATGATCATAATGGCATGTTCGTGCCTGACGGCCGCCTTTTATCCGACAATGACGATAATGGCGTTGCCGGTATCGGTGTTGTTCTATGTCCTGGTTTATGCCAGAATTACATCCGCCGGCCCGATCGTCACTTTTACCGCCGGTTCTGGTGAGAACGATGAAAGTGATGAAGTGAAATCTCAGGGTGTCTTTATGGCAAGTTCGATACGGGTCAATTACAAGACGATGTATAACCGTCTCTGTTTTCTTCTGGACCAGAAAAAGCCCTTTCTCGATCCGGAGTATTCGATGGATTCGCTCGTGAAGTCGCTCTGCTCCAACAAGGCTTATATCTCCAAGATAATAAATGAATGTACCGGGATGAATTTCAATCAGTTGATGAACAGATACCGGGTGAACTATGCCAAGGAGCTGTATGCGAAGGACATGAACCTGAAGGTGAAGGACCTGTCGGACATGTCAGGTTTTCACACTCAGGTGTCGTTCATCACTGCCTTCAAGCTTTTCAATGATGAAACTCCAGGCGCGTGGTGCAAGACCTTCAAGGACAGCAGGACTAAGGACAAGAGATGCCTTTCCAGTCAGCCGGAACTGGCGCGGTGATGTCGATTTCCTGTTTGCTGACAGGATGAATGAAATTTATGTGTCTGGCCAGCAGTGAGATGCCGCCGTCTTTGTTGGAGCGTGGCGCGCCGTATTTCAGGTCTCCCTTTATCTGGCAGCCGATGCCGGACAACTGGCAGCGGATCTGGTGATGCCTGCCTGTGTAGAGCAGGACTTCCAGAAGAAAGTACCTGTCAGTCTGTCCTATAAGTTTATAATGAAGCTTGGCAAGTTTTGCCTCCTTGCCGGCATTCTTTCCTTTTACAATGAAAGATTTGTTCATTTTTTCATTTCGGGTCATCCAGTTTTCCAAGTCGGCTTCTTCCGGCTCAGGCTTGCTGCAGACAAGCGCCCAATAGGTCTTGTGGACTTCTCCGTCGCGGAACATGGCATTGAGCCGCTCCAGGGATTTGGATGTCTTGGCGAATATGGTGATTCCGCAGACGGGCCTGTCGATTCTGTGGGGAATGCCGAGATAGACCTGGCCGGGTTTGGAGTTCCTCTCGGCTATGAAAGCCTTGTACTTGTCACATAGTGTCTCGTCTCCTGTCTTGTCTCCCTGCACTATCTCGCCCGCTTTCTTGTAAACTGCGAGAATATGGTTGTCTTCGTATAATATTCTGGAGGCCAAGTCATTGAACTCTCCTTCTGTCAGTTGTCTGTAGAACATTGTATTGTGCCGGATTTGTTTTTCCGACGGCAAAGATAACCAAAATATGACAATTTGTCAGAATTTTATCGCCTTGCGGGCATTGGCACGGCATTGGATAATTCCAAGTCGCTGTCAGACGAGAGCCGGACAGACGGAGCGGCAAAGAGCCGCACGACATAATAACGAAAAAATATAGGAGATAAATATTATGGGAAAAATTATCGGTATTGACTTGGGTACGACCAACAGCTGCGTTGCAGTTATGGAAGGTAACCAGCCTACAGTCATAATCAACAATGAAGGTCAGAGAACTACCCCTTCAGTAGTCGCATTCACGGAAGGTGGCGAAAGGAAAGTCGGCAGCCCGGCCAAACGTCAGGCTATCACCAATCCTAAGAACACCGTGTTCTCTATCAAGAGATTCATGGGTGAGACATACGATCAGGTTACGAAGGAAATCGAAAGAGTTCCTTATACAGTGGTAAGAGGCGAGAACAACACTCCGCGTGTTGATGTCGAAGGCCGTCAGTATTCACCGCAGGAGATTTCAGCAATGATTCTCCAGAAGATGAAGAAAACTGCAGAGGATTATCTGAGACAGCCAGTTACGGAAGCAGTCATCACTGTCCCTGCATACTTCTCTGACTCACAGCGTCAGGCTACCAAGGAGGCAGGTAAGATCGCCGGACTCGATGTAAAGCGTATTATCAATGAGCCTACTGCAGCAGCCCTCGCATATGGTCTGGACAAGAAGAACCAGAACATGAAGGTCGCAGTGTTCGACCTCGGTGGCGGTACATTCGATATTTCCATCATGGAACTTGGTGATGGTGTGTTCGAGGTAAAATCCACGAACGGTGATACCCACCTCGGTGGTGATGACTTCGACCAGAAGATCATCGACTGGCTTGCTCAGGAGTTCGCTGCCGAGAACGGCGGAGCTGACCTGAAGAAAGACCCTATGGCACTTCAGAGATTGAAGGACGCTGCTGAGAAGGCTAAGATCGAGCTTTCAAACCAGACTTCTACAGAAATCAATCTGCCTTACATCATGCCAGTTGACGGTGTTCCGAAACACCTTGTAAAGACATTGACAAGAGCCAAATTCGAGCAGCTCTGTGATGATTTGTTCCAGAGGACGATCGTTCCTTGCCGTAAGGCTTTGGAAGATGCTCATTTGAGCGCTTCTCAGATTGATGAGGTCCTGCTTGTTGGTGGTTCAAGCCGTATTCCTAAGGTACAGGAACTCGTGAAAGAGTTCTTCGGCAAAGAGCCTAACAAGAGCGTGAACCCGGATGAGGTAGTCGCTATCGGCGCTTCAATTCAGGGTGGTGTGCTTGCCGGTGACGTAAAGGATGTGCTTCTGCTCGATGTTACTCCTCTGTCACTTGGTATCGAGACACTCGGTGGCGTTATGACAAAGCTTATCGCTTCCAACACCACAATTCCTACACGCAAGTCTGAAGTGTTCTCTACCGCTGTGGACAATCAGCCTTCAGTAGAAATCAAGGTTCTCCAGGGTGAACGTCCAATGGCCAAGGACAACAAGCAGATCGGTGTATTCCATCTGGACGGCATTGCTCCGGCTCCGAGAGGAATTCCTCAGATCGAGGTTACATTCGATATCGATGCCAACGGTATCCTGAACGTATCCGCAAAAGACAAGGCTACAGGCAAGGAGCAGAACATCCGTATCGAGGCTTCATCAGGACTTAGCGAAGATGAAATCCAGAGAATGCGTGACGAGGCCAAGGCCAATGAGGCTGCCGACAAGGCTGAGAAGGAGAGAGTCGATAAGATCAATAATGCTGACGCGCTCTGCTTCCAGTCAGAGAAGAACCTCAAGGACTATGGCGACAAGATCCCTGCAGACAAGAGAGATGCCATCAATTCTGCTCTTACAAGCCTTAAAGAGGCTGTCAAGAACCAGAACATCGCTGACATCGAAACATACACCAAGAGCTTGGAAGAGGCTTGGCACAGTGCTTCCGAGAGCATGAATGCCGGTGCACAGGGTGGCCCGCAGGCTGGTCCTCAGGGACCACAGGGTGGTAACTACGGTCCTCAGAACGGTCCTGACAATCAGGGTCCTGACGAGCAGTAGTCTGCAGAAAACATTGTAATTCAGCAGAAAAATTGTAATTTTAGGGGATGACCGAGAAGTGACTTGACTTTAAGGCCGTCCCCTTATTGGTTTAAAAACAGAAAATTATGACTTACTGGTTAAGTTTCGGCTTGCTCATGCTTGCAAGCTTTTTGGTTCAGAATATGCTTCAGCGCAGATTCGAAAAATACTCAAAAGTTCCTCTGACAAATGGAATGACAGGCGCGGAAGTGGCACGTAAAATGATGAATGACAACGGTATATATGACGTGAAAGTGGAGTGCATTCCGGGTATGCTTACCGACCACTACAACCCCGCCACCAAGACCGTGAATCTGAGTGAGGCAGTGTATTCCGGCCGTTCAGTGGCTGCTGCTGCAGTTGCGGCACATGAGTGCGGCCATGTCGTACAGCACGCTGTGGGTTACGCCCCGCTCAAGATGCGTACCGCCCTTGTTCCGATCGTGACCTTCTCCAACAATATCGTCATGTGGCTTCTCCTCTTCGGAGTCATGATGGTGAATGTCTTTCCTGCCCTTCTCTGGTTGGGTATCATACTGTTCGCGGCTACAACACTTTTCAGTTTCGTGACCCTGCCGGTGGAAATCAATGCAAGCTCACGTGCGGTAAACTGGCTGGAATCAGCAGGAATCACCAATTATGAAACCAAGCCGATGGCCATCGATGCGCTCAAATGGGCAGCATACACTTATGTCATTGCGGCACTCAGCTCATTGGCAACATTGTTCTACTATATTTCAGTAGCGAGAAACAGGAATTAGCGGTATGGCGGAGCTGGATGAGAAATTCATGCGGGAGGCGTTGAGGGAGGCGAAAGCTGCTGAGGCGGAGGATGAAATCCCTATCGGTGCGGTAATTGTCTTCGCAGGCCGGGTGATAGCCAAAGGTCACAATATGACTGAACGGCTCCATGACCCTACCGCTCATGCGGAAATGATAGCGATTACGGCCGCGACCGAAGCGATTGGCGGCAAATACCTGAATGACTGTACGTTATATGTCACAGTGGAGCCCTGCCCGATGTGTGCGGCGGCTTCTGCCTGGGCACAGGTGGGCAGGATAGTCTATGGCGCCTCTGACCCCAAGCGGGGATGTTCCCTCTTCACGCCCTCACTGCTTCATCCCAAGACTGACGTCGTATCCGGCGTCCTCGCGGAAGAGTGCGGAGGAATGGTTACGGAATTTTTCAGAAACAAAAGGTAATATATTATGGAAGAACAGATGGCTCTCGGAGACGATTACAAGATAATCAATGACAAGACCGACGCGGAGGGAGTGCGTCATATAACTGCGGCGCCCAGCGCATTGGTCTGCTCCAAACAGATAGATTTCGATATAGTGGACGGCAAGATTCACAACCTCAAGTACTTGCGCGGCTGTGACGGTAACCTTCAGGCTATCGGAAGGCTTCTCGAGGGAATGCCTGCTGAGAAGGCCAAGGACATCCTGCTCGGCGTGAACTGCCACGGCAGAGGCACGTCCTGCACTGACCAGCTGGCAAGGATACTCGAAAAGCAAGTCCTCTGACTTTCAGGCTGGATGATGCCGCAAGACAGAGCCGCGAGTATACGAGTATATAAAACAAATAAAAAGAGACCGGCTTTTCAGTCGATCTCTTTTTATTTTTCAGTGCAGTAGAGGGATTAGAATCTCTCCTCTGAAGAAACAGTCAGCTTCTTGCGTCCGTGGCGACGGCGGGAAGCCAGTACGCGACGACCGTTAGGTGTGGACATGCGCTCACGGAATCCGTGTTTGTTTACGCGTTTGCGTACAGATGGTTGAAATGTTCTTTTCATTATCTTACTTTTTTATATTTTCTACAAATAGGATTGCAAAGGTAGCCTTTTTCATCTTAAATGCAAAATTTTTCCAAAGTTTTTATCCCTCTTTTTCGAAAAAAGCCCAAGATTCATTATCTTTGAATGATTCGGGAAAGATTCGGACAAGCTCCGGATGTGGCCTGACAGCTTAACGGGAAGATTTCGATGAAAGAAAAATTATACCTGATTGACGGACATGCATTGATATTCAAGATGTACTACGCATTTCTGCGCCGTCCCATGATCAACTCGAAGGGGGAGGACATGTCCATCCTCTTCGGCTTCACCAAATATATCCTTGAACTCATTTCAAGAGAAAAACCCGAGTATCTCGCAGTGGCTTTTGACCCGCCGGGAGGCACATTCCGGAACCAGATGTATCCCGAGTACAAGGCCAACCGTACTGCCACACCTCAGCTCGTAATCGATGCCCTTGAACCTCTGATAAAGATATGTAAGGCCCTGGGTATCACAACATTGATGATGCCGGGCTTCGAGGCGGATGATGTGATCGGGTCAATGGCGAAGAAACAGGCTGCCGCAGGCCTTCAGGTATATATGGTAACGCCGGACAAGGATTACGGCCAGCTCATCGACGATGACATTTTCCAGATCAAGCCGGGAAAGGCAGGCGGTGAGGATGAGGTCGTGGACGTGAAGGCGATCTGCGAAAAATACGGCATCAGCAGCCCTTCTCAGGTTATCGAGATGCTTACCATCTGCGGAGACACCGCGGACAATGTCCCGGGAGTAAAGGGTGTCGGCGAAGTGGGTGCAGGCAAGCTGATAGCTAAATACGGAACAGTAAAGAACATCTATGAGCATATATCTGAACTGTCTGCACGTCAGCAGGCCATGTTCCGTGAAGCGGAGCAGCATATCGGACTGAGCCACGATCTCGTGACCATCAAGACCGACATTGACCTGCCGGAAGAGGATATGCATGTGGCCCTGTCATTCACTCCCGAGGTAGCGGAACTTTTCAGCCATTATGAGTTCAATTCGCTCAGAAAACTCATTCCGGATGCCTCAGGGGCTGATCTCCAGATCAGGAATGTGCAGTCGGCAGAACTGAAGATTGAAGAGGTTTCTGCAGCGGAGATTTCAGAACTGGCATGCCGCAAAAGTGCAGTCGGCATTGTCACAGATGCTTATGAACCCGGAATTTTCGGGGAGATAGCAGGAATTGCCGTGGCAGTGGAGGACGGGGAACTGTCTGCGAAGGTGGCATTCGGCACTCCGTCCGAGTTCAAGTCTCTCCTGGAAAACGAAGACATAAAAAAATACGGTTATGACCTCAAGCTCCAGATGCTGCTTCTGGAGAACGAAAGCATTGACCTGAAAGGTAATCTCCTGGATAACAGTCTGATGCATTATCTCCTGAATCCGGAAACAAGCCACAGGCAGGAAATGCTCGCCAAGACATTTCTGGGCATTGACCTGGAAAAGGAAGAAGAGGAAGAGGCTCCGGCGAGTCTTTTCGACACTCCGGCTGATGAGGACGGAAAGGTGGCGAGACGCTATGCGTCGGCAGCGGTATTGACCGGCATTGCGATACGAAAGGAACTGGAGAAAGCGGGCCTGGACAAGTTGTACTCCGAGATGGAGGAGCCGCTTATGAGAGTGCTGGCGAAGATGGAGCGCGACGGCGTGAAAGTGGATCTTGCTCAGATTGAGGACTTTGCGGACTCTCTCAGACGTGAGACTGCAGCGCTTGAGGCGGAAATCCGTGAACTTGCGGACGAGCCGTCACTGAACATATCTTCCCCGAAACAGGTGGGCGATGTGCTTTTCGACAAGCTGAAGCTCGATCCGAAGGCAAAGAAGTCAGGCAGAGGAAGTTACACGACGGACGAAGCAACGCTTACGGCCATCATTGACAAGCATCCCGTAGTCGGCAAAATCCTCGAATACCGTGCAGTGAAGAAACTCCTTTCCACATATATAGAGCCGTTCCCGTCATACGTTTCCAGCATTGATGGACGTGTGCATACTACATTCAATCAGGCACTTACGGCGACGGGAAGACTCAGCTCATCAGCCCCGAACCTCCAGAATATCCCGGTGCGCACAGAACGCGGCAGGGAAATCAGGAAGGCATTTGTCCCGGGCACGGCAGACGGCGTGATCGTGTCGGCGGACTACTCCCAGATCGAGCTGCGCATTATGGCCCACCTGAGCCAGGACAAACATCTCGTGGAGGCATTCAGAAACGGCATTGACATTCATTCTGCCACAGCGGAGAAGATTTTCGGCGTGGCTCACGATGAAGTGACTCCGGACCAGAGGCGGGTGGCCAAGACCGCGAACTTCGGCATAATGTACGGCATCTCGTCTTTCGGCCTGGCACAGCGCCTGGGCATATCCAGGACAGAAGCCAAGAAACTGATAGACGATTACTTCGCCGCATTCCCGGCAATCCGCGCTTTCATTGACGATACCGTGGCGGCGGCAAGGGAGAACGGCTATGTGGAGACATTGTTCGGCAGGAGACGGTACCTGCCCGACATCAATTCCAAGAACGCGACAGTCCGTGCCCTTGCGGAGCGCAATGCGGTCAATGCCCCGATCCAGGGCACTGCGGCCGACATAATCAAGATGGCGATGATCAATGTGGACCGGAAATTGACAGAAGCGTCCCTGAAGAGCAAGATGGTCCTGCAGATACACGACGAACTGCTTTTCGACGTGCCCGAGGAGGAAACCAGGACATTGATGAAGGTGGTGAAGAATTGTATGGAAAATGTAATGGAACTGTCAGTTCCGCTAACTGTAGAATGTAATTATGGCAAAAACTGGCTCGAAGCTCATTAGTATCAATGATGAGGAACTCGTCAAGATGGCTCTTGACGGGAATCAGAAAGCGTTTACCGCCCTGCATGCCAAGTATCAGCTGGCTGTATTCCTGCACGTCGGGAAAATCATACAGGACCCTGAGGAGGCAGCAGACGTCTGCATAGAAAGTTTTGCCAATGCCTTCCAGAAACTGGACACATTCGACAGGACCAAGAAATTTTCCACATGGCTCTTTGCCATCGCCAAGAACAAGGCTCTGGACCACAGCATCAAGCAGTCCGGAAAAAGCAAGGGCATGGTGGATGTCCTGCCCATAGATTCGCCTGACGTGGGACAGACCGAAATCGCGGATGAGGAACAGCCTGGTCCTGAGGAGGTTATCATCATGAGCCAAGACCACGAGAAATTCCTCTCATGCATAGAAGGCCTGCCGGAACTCTACCGTGACATTGCCAAAATGTGCTATGTGGACTATCTCGGCTACAAGGAAATATCCGAAAAGACGGAACTGCCGATCAATACAGTCAAGACCAGAATCAGCCGCGCCAAAGCTCTGATTGTGGAAAAAATGCTTGAAGAAGAATAAGTTATGAGTTTCAATGATTTCATACAGACCGTAAGGACTTCGTTCCCCGACATCACGCCGGCCCAGGAAGAAGCATTCAGGTCAATGGAAAAACTATATGGCGAGTGGAACGCGAAAATCAATGTCATATCGCGCAAAGACATTGACAGTCTCTACATCAGGCACGTGCTCCATTCCCTTGCCATTGCCCGTTATCTGAAAGAAGTGCGGCCCGAAATATATTCGCAGTGGACATCAGGACAGAAGAAGGTCAATGTCCTGGACCTCGGCACAGGAGGCGGTTTCCCCGGTATTCCGCTGGCGGTACTGTTCCCGAAAGTCGATTTCGTGCTATGTGACTCGGTCGGCAAGAAGACCATCGTCGCCGAGGCCGTGTCCAAGTCGCTCGGACTTGCCAATGTGACAGTCGTCAATGCCCGTGCAGAGTCGCTGGGCAGGGTTTTCGACTATGTCGTGTCCAGAGCAGTGACGGCGCTTGACAATTTCTGGCCATGGGTGGCCGGCTTCTACACAGGCGACATATTCTACCTGAAGGGAGGAGATTTCGCGGAAGAACTCTGCCGGATGATGAGCATGGCCGGACTCCGCCCGGGTTCCGTAAGGACCTGGAAGATACAGGATTGGATCAATGACCCTGTTTTCGAGGAGAAATACGTGATAGATATTCCGGTGGGTTCCAGGAAAAGATAGACATGGGAGAGAACTGGACTTTCGATGCTGAAAATCTGACAGCCGGCTATGACGGGAAGACTGTCATTGCCGATGTTAATTTCTCGGTCGGGGCAGGGGAGCGGATACTCCTCTGCGGAGCAAACGGCTTGGGCAAGAGCACATTGCTCCGCACTCTCGCCCTTCTGCAGCCGCCCGTTTCAGGGAAATGTTCATTTTCCTCCGGCAGTGAAAAACGCCGCACAGTCCTCATACCTGCAAGAATACCTAAAGTGCAAGGCTTCAGCGTGGAGCAGTTCGTGGCAGCAAGCTGTTATCTCGAAACCGACTGGCTGGGCCGTATTCCCGCACGTCTGAAAAACCAGATAAAGACCGCGGTAGAGAACGTCGGAATCCCCGAACTCCTGCATCGGGACATCTCCACACTCAGCGACGGCGAATTCCAGAAAGCGGCCATTGCCACTGCATTGGTCCAGAAAGCCGATGTGGTCCTGCTCGATGAGCCGACAGCCTTCCTCGACGTGGACAGCCGCGCGGCAGTACTTTCCACCATCGACTCCATGTCTCCGGAAATCTCGGTCATTTTCTCCTCACACGACATCTACGAGGCCTCACGTCATTGTAACCGCATCTTCGGAATCGTACGGGACGCCGGAACGCCCAAATTCATTGACTCGGGCGCGAATGCATCTGTGGCAGAGCGCAGAGCCATCCTTTCGGAGTGCTTCAGGAGCGCTGCTTCCGTGCTGTAAAGAGCACCACGCTACTTCCGGGTTATGAAATAGAGAATCAGAGGAATTCCGATCAATGCGATAGTGCTTCCGGCCGGCACGGGAGTCGGAAATATCTGCGTAAGCAGGTCGCCGGCAAGACTGATGGCGGCACCGGTAAACAGCGAAAGCGGCAGAACAGTCCGCATGGACGACTGCCCGGAAATCTTCTTGGCGATATGCGGCGCGATGATGCCGACAAAGCCCACAGGCCCGCAGAACGCAGTTACCGCACCGGTAGTGATACAGCATCCGAACATGGTCACGATACGGGTGAGGCGGACATTGGCCCCGGACGCGCAGGCGTACTCGTCCCCGAAAAGCAGCAGATTCAGACTCTTGCTCTGCCACAGCGCCACGACAAACCCTATCACCAGCGCCGCAGCCATGATCTCGACCGAGCTCCAAGTGCTGTTCCCGAAACTTCCGGCCGCCCAACTCCAGTACGTCTTGAGCCTGCTGTCGTCTGTCTGATAGGCGATTACGGAAGTCAATGCACTTGTGATGAAGCCTGCCAGGACACCGATTATAAGCATCTCCGAGGACCTGCGGATTTTCAGGGAAAGAAGCAGGACGATGAGCGAGACCGCCATCGCCCCGACAGCCGCTGCAGAACTGATTGCCAGGCCCGAATCAAGCAGTGAAGAATGTGAAGCGGAAAGCATCACGGCAGTGGCCACACCTGCGCCAGCTCCTGCACTGACTCCCAGAATGTGAGGATCAGCCAACGGGTTCCTGAATACCGCCTGCATCTGCGCACCGGAAAGCGAAAGCGCCGCCCCGGCAAGAATCGCAGTAACGATACGCGGAAGTCGCAATTCTTTTATTATCAATGCATTGTCAGATTCGTTGCCGCAGAATAAAGTTCCGAAAATCTCGCCCACACCGATACTCGTGCGCCCGGACATCAGGTCAATGACGCAAAGCACAAGAACCAGGACCAATGTCGCGGTCCATACTGCTGTGAGCCTCTTATTCATCGGTAGAGCTGTGCTTGTCAGATATGGATTTTACAGGAATGACCGCCATTATCAGCCCGATAAGGCAGACACAGACGGAAGTGAGCAGAATGTCAGACCACTTCAGGATGACAGGGTAAGCAGGAGTCGCGAATCCCCCCGGCATCTTTATGAAGCCGAAATGCTGCTGCAGCAGGGCGAAACCGATGCCCACAACCAGTCCCACAACCAGTCCGGCCAACGATATGAACCATCCTTCCGTGATGAAAATCCTGTTTATCAGCCCGTCCTGAGCCCCGAGGCTGCGCAGCGTGGCGATATCGTTCTTCTTCTCGATAATCAGCATTGACAGGCACCCGAAGATGCTGAAAGCGATTATGACAATTATGAAAATCAATATGAGGAATATAGCGGCCTTCTCGTACTGCATCATTTTGTACAATGCCGGATTCTGCTGGAACCTGTCACGCACGAGGTAGCCGTCACCGAGCCTCTCTTTCAGTCCGTCAATGATTTTCCTCACGCCATTCTCGCCATACTCCGGCGCTATCCTGATTTCGATGTCCGACACCTCGTCCTGGTAGTCCAGCAGTTCACGCATGGTCTCGATAGGGACGATCATCAGATTGGCGTCAACCTCTGCATTGACCGAAAACACTCCTGCAAGATAGACCTTCACCATCTCGATGGAAGCGGCAGGGTTCGCAAGCGAGATCCTGCGGTCCCTTGCGGGGTAGTAGATCTCAATCGGGGCCACGAAACGAGGATTCATATCCATGCTGTAGGCCGTCTTGGCGCCGATCACCGCCATTTTCACATCTCCCCGGTGCAGCCTGAAAGTGCCGTCCTTTATCTTGTCCCTCAGCGGAGTCTCCTCCTCATATACGCTGTCCACGCCCCTGGCCTTCACGATGCCGCTGTGCCCGTCGTAATTCAGGAAAACGTTCTCCTCCAGGATACTGCACATGTTCAGCACCTCTTTCTGGTCGTAGGCCCAGTCGAAAGCGGGACTGTCAGGCACGAACACCTTGCCACGGGCAGGAGAAACGACAATGTCCGGTTCAATGTTCCCGAGCGAGTCCTTGACCAGACTGTCGAATCCATTGTAAACGGACATTATCATAATGAGTGCGGCCGTGCCGACAGCCATACCCGTCGCACTGATCGCGGAAATGATGTTTATCACATTATGTGATTTCTTCGCGAACAGGTAACGGACGGCAAATCGGGTAGCCAGTCTCATGATCAGTTATTTCTTGAGCAGTTCGTCGATGTGCTCGGCATAGTCGAGAGACGAATCCAGGTAGAACACCAGCTCCGGCACTATCCTGAACTGCTTGGCAACGATATGCCCGAGCTCTCCGCGGATGGCGCGTGAGTTCTCATTGATGGTCTGCATGGCCGCTTCCGCCTTGGCTGACGGGAAGATGCTCACGTAAACCTTGGCGACAGACAGGTCCGGACTTATCCTGACCTCGGTCACGGACACCATGGCGCCGCCGAACGCCGCCATGCCCTTGCTGCGGATTATCTCAGCCAGGTCCTTCTGCAGCTCTTTCGCCACCTTGAGCTGCCTTGTGCTGTTTTCCATAATCAGATAACTCTTAAAAGGTAATAGTTCTTTTTGCCTTTCTGCACGAGGATATATTTTCCGTCAATGATATCCTTCTCGCTGACCTCATAGTCGATGGAGGCAATCTTGTCCTTGTTGATGCTGACACCGCCGCCCTGAATCATCTTGCGGCACTCGCCCTTGGACGGGAACACCTGAGTCTTGACTGCAAGAAGGTCGATGACAGGGCAAGGCAGTTCCTCTTTCTTTATGTCGAATGTCGGCACGCCTGAGAACACTGCGAGGAAAGTCCTCTCGTCCAGTTTCCTCAGCTCCTCGGAAGTGGAATTGCCGAACAGCATCTTGGACGCGGAAACGGCATTCTCATACTCCTGCGCTCCGTGGACCATAGTGGTGACTTCCTTTGCAAGAAGTTTCTGGAGCTTTCTTTGTCCAGGATCCAGCTGATGTTCTGCTATGGCAGCCTCGACTTCATCCTTGCTGAGCATGGTGAAGATCTTGATGTATCTCACGGCATCTTCGTCAGAAACATTGAGCCAGAACTGGTAGAACTCGTAAGGAGACGTCCTTTCAGGGTCGAGCCAGATGTTGCCGTTCTCGGTCTTGCCGAACTTCTTGCCGTCAGCTTTTCTGATAAGAGGACAGGTCAATGCATAGGCATCAGTCTTGCCCAATGTCCTGCGGATAAGCTCCGCGCCTGTGGTGATGTTGCCCCACTGGTCGCTTCCGCCCATCTCCAGATGGCAGTTCTTGTTCTGGTAGAGCCAGAGGAAATCATAGCCCTGTAGAAGCTGGTAGCTGAATTCGGTGAATGAAAGGCCGTCGCGGGATTCATTGGACAGTCTTATCTTCACGGAATCCTTGGCCATCATATAGTTTACGGTGATGTGCTTGCCGATGTCGCGGATGAAGTTCAGGAAACTGTAACCCTTCATCCAGTCGTAATTGTTCACAAGCTCAGCCTTGTTAGGCGCGTCAGAATCGAAATCCAGGAACTTGGAAAGCTGTTTGCGGATGCCCGCGATGTTGTGGTTCAATGTCTCTTCATCCAGCAGGTTCCTTTCCTGTGACTTTCCTGACGGGTCGCCTATCATTCCGGTAGCGCCTCCGATCAATGCTATCGGCTTGTGTCCGCAAGCCTGGAAGTGCTTGAGAATCATTATGCTGACCATGTGGCCGATATGAAGCGAATCCGCCGTAGGGTCGATTCCCACATAGGCTGCCGTAGGGCCTTCCATCAGTTTTTCTTCAGTCCCGGGCATAATGTCCTGGATCATTCCCCTCCATTTGAGTTCTTCTACGAAGTTTTTCATATTTTGTTCTTTTTTGTTTTTCTGTTTTTCAGTTTTTCTGGCAATCCGCGAATCTTTCGCGTAGTTTGCAAAATTACTAAATATTATCAATTTTCTATTGGATTTTAAAATCAGAAACTGTAAATTGCACACTGCGAATTAAACGAACAAGTAGATAAGTGTTCTTATTAACCTTATATTAACGTTGTACAGCTTATGCGATTGAAAAGTCTCCTGTGGGGAGTGTTCTCCATATTGGTCATAACTTCTTGTTCTGAGAAGAAAGAAAGCCCGGCAGAAGAGATAAAGACTTCTGTCGAGTTCCTTGAAGAGAAATACACTATAGTGGCAGGTGCGGAAGCGACAGTGTCTCTGAAGATAGCGCCTCTCGTGAAAGCGATGAGTGCAGAGTTCTCCGTTGCTGACGAGTCCATCGTAACCATAACGGATAAGGAACTGGAGGACGACGGCTTGTCCATCAGGCTGAAATCTGAGGCCCTCGGTACTACCACCATTGTGGCAGTGGTCGATGGTGAGTCTGCGACGTGCAGCGTGGAAGTGCTTCCTGTCGAGGCTGTCAGCCTGACATTGGGTGATTCGTCACTGGAGATGTTCGTAGGTGAGACTTACAGTCTGAAGGCCGTGGTAAAGCCTGATGATACCACCAATCCTCTCGTGGAATGGTCCTCATCCGATGAAAAGGTCTTGAGCGCATATAACGGCTACCTCATGGCGCTTGCTCCGGGTACGGCACGTGTAACCGCCAAACTCGGAACATTGGAGGCCTTCTGTGACGTGACGGTGAAGATCGTGGAAGTTTCATCCATCGAACTCGATATAGTATCCAAAGAGATTTCGGAAGAAGAGACGTTCATGGTTACAGCCACCGTCCTTCCTGAAAACGCGACGATGAAGACCGTGAAATGGGAAGTATCGCCGGCGGAAATCATTGGCTATGAAATCATTGATGCTGTAATAGATGACAATATCGTGGCTGCGAAGGTTACCGGTCTCAAGGCTGGCAAGGCCGTGCTAAAGGCTACTTCCGGCAGTCAGTCGGCCGAGTGCGAAGTGACCGTGAAAGAGAAGGAAATCCCTGTGGTCCCTCCTAAGATCGGAGACTATTACTATTCTGACGGAACCTGGAGCGACGGAGGTCTTGTCTCCATCAATGCGGACGGAACATCTCCTGTATGGAAAGAGGATAAACCTGCTCCTGTAGAAGGCAAGACGGTGATAGGTATCGTCTTCCAGACAGATCCGGAAAGATTCTCAGACATTGACAAGGCTGCAGGACATAATCACGGTCTAGTTCTGTGCACAAAAGCTGCACACGCTCCTGGCGCGACGACTACGATGTGGGCAGTCCAGTTTGATTCCGAGACAAATAAGATTCCTGTAAAGAAAGTCGGAACTTCCTGGTATGCAGATGTGAATGGAAGAGGCTGGACAGATGCGATATTGCAGACGTATCCTGGCGAGAAGCTTCAGAAATATCCGGCATTCGACTGGACTACGACTGATTTCTCTCCTGCCGCTCCGGCGACTTCTTCCGGCTGGTACGTGCCTTCTATCGGACAGATCTGGGATATGCTTGCAAATCTCGGTGGAGGTGAGATGGCTGCCCATCTGTTGAAACTCAGGACGTATTCTTACGATATCACATACTTCTATAGGGAGGATCCGATGAATCTGACATATAACCCTATAGAGAAGATAAATTCGGTAATGAGACTGGTCCCTGAAGGACAGAAAGAGAATCTGGTCACCTGTCGGTCGAGGGGGAAAAGCAATATCTGCGAACTGATGTCCTCTACCCTCTATGACAACAATGAGGACCCTACATGTTGCATATTCTGGCTGTATGACACCGGTCTTTTAGAGCCTACGGCAACATATACAGACGATAAGATCATCTGCCGACCGGTTCTGGCATTTTAGAAACTATTAAATTCATAACATTTATAAGTATGAGAAAATTATTTTTGTCAATGCTGGCTGTGGCATCAGTATGCTGCGCCTGCGGTGACCTGAAGGACAGAGTGGAGACTCTCGAGCAGAAAGTTTCCGTTCTCGAATCCAAGGTCAATGAAAATGCTTCTTCGATCAGTGCTCTTGTGGAGGCTGCAAAGAAAGCTGTGACCATTTCCAAAGTCGAGACGTTGGCTGACGGCTACAAGATTTACTTCAGCGACGGTACTGTTTCTTCTATCTCAAACGGATTGAATGGAAAAGACGGCGTGGACGGTAAGGACGCAGTCGCTCCGGTAGTTGGAGTCAAGGAAGATGGCGGAGTGCTTTATTGGACCATTGACGGAGAGTTCCTTCTCAATGCAGGCAACAAGGTTCCTGTGACAGGAAAAGACGGCGTGGACGGAAAAACCCCTAAATTCAAGATTCAGGACGGCAAATGGTATGTTTCCTTCGACGGAAACGCTTGGGAAGAAGTGCCTGTAACCGGTACAGTAAAACCTGAGCTCGTGATGTCAGAGACCGATGACGAATTCGTCTTCACACTCGGTGAGGCCGTCATAAGCATCCCTAAGGAGCATGCGTTTATGATAAAAGTTGCCAAGGATGTGAAGACTGTATTCCCTGGCGATATAGTCAAATTTACATACAAACTTTACGGCGCAGACGAAACAACTCATGTCCTGATGGAATGCAAGGGTGTGGAAGCTGTTCTGGATGAGGCCAGCTGCACAGTCACCGTAACAGTCCCTGATGCTTTGGAGAATGCTTACATCATGCTGAAAGCTGTCCGCAACAGTGACGGCAAATATTCAGCTCAGTATATAAATGTCAAATTGGGTGACATTTATGGTACTTTCGGAGGCATTATCATCAGTGATGAAAACGAATATCTTAACTGGTAATTGACGTTTGATTATGAAGAAATTATTATATATGACAGCATTGCTCGCAGTTGCGGCAGGCTGTGCAAAGACAGAAATCGCACCGGAAATGTCCGATGTCGTAAATCTTTCAGTGAGAGTAAACGTGTCGAATGGCGCTGATACCAAAGCTAAGTTTGACGGCGATTCACATATCAAATTTGAGAAAAGCGATGCCTTTTACGCAGCGATTGCTAATGAAAGTACGCCGACTACCGGAGTGAAGGTCGGAACTAAATCTACTGACTATGCTCGTCAATATTACTCTATTTTTAAGACAATAAAAGATTTTCAGCCAGATTCTCCCGTTTTCGAAGGAAGCTTTTTTAGCATCAGTAAAGCAGCTATAGCTGATGCATATAAGTTCTATGGCGTATTTCCAAAAGACGCAGTTGCTTCTACCGGTGAGGACTTGACCAAGTGGCGCGTGAATCTGTCAGGAACCCAATCTGCCACTCAGTCCGAATGGGATTCCAAGTCAGACGTGATGGTTGTCAAGCCTACGGTAATCAGTACAGACTCAAAAACCGAAACCAAGTACAACGAATATGACTTTTCAAGTAGTAACGGTGTTGAGTTTGCCCATATATTTGGTTTTGGTAAACTCTCCTTCTCTGATGTGCCTGAAAAGTATGCGTCCTTGAAAGTCAAAAGTGTGACTATCGAGGCGGTAGGTGAAAAGAAGGACATTTGCGGTCAGTTCGTCCTTGATATTACTGGTGATGCCTCCAAGATGGAGCTTAATGCTTTGAATTCGGGATCGTCTATCGTTGTTACATCTACGGATGAGGTTACAGTTAAAGACAACGTGGTGTGGTTCGTTGCGAACCCTGGTACTTATGATGTGAAAATCACAGTTGCTACTCCTAAATATGACCTTGTTTTCGAGCGTCATGGTTTAGTGGTTTCACGTAGTAAGATTACCTCGCCGACAGTGCATTTCAAAGAAGCGGATACTGCTGTTTCTCATGATGTGATTCTTGCAGAAGGAGAAAGCTGGGTAAATACGCTGTCATATAGCAACTGCTTAAGTTCTAGTAAGAGATCTCAGAAATGGGGTAATGACCCAAGCAAGAAGATGGCTTTCTCTCTTGCATATCCTGGTTCAGGTAATGACAACTACGGCTCTTCAGCATATGCAGATGCGGGATATGCTCAATTGCTTGCATATCAGGCAATTCAGGGAAAGAAGGTTATTCTGTCTTCTGATGCTGCCTTCGGCGGAATCAAGCTTGTAAAAGCGAACTTGGGTATATATACGAACGATGCTACCGGAACATTCACAGTGAGCCTTGAAGATGGAGACAAGTCATATAAACTCGGATCTGTTAAAATCGCCGGAAACAACGATAACTGTAATGGTGTAAACTATTACTTTGCCAATACTACCGGTGTGGAGTATGGCCGCTTTGTACTGACAGTTGACAGCCTCTCTACTGAGAATTGCCGTCCATACATTGGTGAACTTTCATTCAACTCAGCTCCTGAAGTAGTTTTTGCTGAGAGTGTCGTGAAAGTGGATAAGATTGCAGGCTCTTTCGAGGTTGTATGCGATGTGAAGGGCGCAAATGCTGATCCTGAAGTGACTGTTTCAGAAGATGCGAAAGGATGGCTGACTGCAAGTTATGCTGACGGCAAACTTACATACACTGTAACGGCAAATGAAGGTGAAAAGAGGGCCGGAACAGTTACGGTCAAGGCCAAAGGTATCGGTGGAGAAGCTTCAGCTGAAGTGAAAGTCGTTCAGGCTAGTGTGAATTCCGCTGAATATAAGCTCTCAGTTAGCGCTTCTGAGGTCTATCCTTACATTCAGGCTAAGATTAAGGAACTCGAAGATGGTGGTCAAACAGTCGGAACTAGTGCTTCTGCTGAACTGACAATTCCATTTACGGCTAAAGGTACAACAGACCCTTCAAAGACAACGACGGTAAATCTCAAGTTCGCTAAAGTCATGCTTAAGGAATCAACTGCGGAATTTGTACGCATTGTATCGACAATAGCTCCGACCGAGCCTGTAGGAGTCGTAACTGAAGTTACAGTCGTTTCAAGTTTTAAGGTTGAGAGTAGTAATTATGGGCAAATGGCACTGAAGTTCTCTGATAATGGACTGAACTGGACTAATGCGCCTAAATCTGCCATTACTTCTAGTGAAGGTGCTGACGGGTATCAAAAGAGCGTTATTGTGAATGATAATTCGGATTATAAGTGGTTCAGCATAGCTCCTGATGGATGGTCTGTCAATAAAGTCAAGAGTTTTGATGTGATTTTCGTCGAAGAATAATAGTTTATGAACAAGACTTCATTTTTCAGAATCATTTTCGCGGTCGTCTTTTCTGCTCTTGCCGTTTCGTGCGGCGGGAGCGGGGATGACCCTGTTATCCCTTCGGTGGTGAAGGTGGATAGCCATTTGTTCAAGGCTGACGTAGCCGGAGGTACGGTTTCGGTTCCTTACAGCATTGAAGGATATGCTGCGGCCAGCCTGGTGGAAGTGTCCAGCGAGGCGGCCTGGATCAGCGTGTCTGAAGTCACTTTGGACAAGGTGACTCTGAAAGTGGAGCCTAATTCAGACAAGTCTGACAGAACCGGCCGTGTCCTGCTGTCGGCAGAAAATGCGTCACCTGTGGTCCTGCACATCCTGCAGAGCAAGGAATCTGACGCCAAGCCGATTTTCAACAGGTTCAAGATTCAGGTAAGTGACATAATGACTTCTTCCGTCAAGGTGGAAGTTACACCGGTGGACCCTTCGGAGCTGTATTATTGTACCATAGTAAAACAGAGCGACGTGAAGCAGTACGGAAGCTATGAGAATATAGTTGCCCTGCTGGTGAACAATCTTGCTTCCATGGCAACCATGATGCCTGACGGTGCTGACCCTAACACGCTGTTGTACTTGGGCTATTTCAATTCCGCTGAGGATGCGAATACGTCGATGGACCTGGACGACAACTCCGAATATGCTGTTATCGCATTCAATGTACATTTCGATGAAACCGGAACTGTGGTATATGACGGTGGTTTGGAGTGCTGCAAGTTCAGGACCCGCCAGGCTACCCAGGTGGACATGACTTTCTCATTGTCCATGTCAGGCACGACATTGACGGTAACTCCGTCGGCCGATTACACCTATATTTGCGGTGTGACTTCGAAGGCTGCCTGGGATGAGTGTGAGGATCACGCGGATATTGCCCGCCAGTATGTGTCTATTGCCAAGAAATACGGCATGCTGGACAAATTGGTGCTTACAGGCAGGCAGTCATCTGATTTCTCGGACATTATCGAGACCTCGGGGAAATATGTCGCCTACGCTTTCGGCTACAGGAAATCGTCGTCTGATTCTGGTGTCACTACGGAAGTGGCCCATGTCGAATTCAACTACACGAAGTAGTCGGAACGGCAACAGACTGAGTGACAAACTCCGGTTTGATATTTGACATAAAACTATTAAATTTGCAGACTGTTCGGGGATGGTGTTCTCCGGACAGTTTTTTGCATTATTTTTAAAGTAAGATATTATTATGAGAAAAAACATTGTAGCCGGTAACTGGAAAATGAACACTACAGTTCCGGAGGGCGTAGAGCTCGCAAAAGCTGTAGTTGAAAAATCTGCTCAGGTTCCTGAGTCTGTAGGTCTCATCATTGCTACTCCTTTCACACATCTCGTTCCTGTAGCAGATGTGGTAAAGGGCACTAAGGTAGAACTTTCTGCAGAGAACTGCGCTGACAAGGAGAAAGGCGCCTACACAGGTGAAGTTTCAGCTGCAATGCTCGCTTCAGCTGGTTGCAAATATACTATCCTCGGCCACTCTGAGAGAAGGCAGTACTACGGTGAGACAGACGCTACTCTCGTAGAGAAGGTCAAACTCGCTCTTGCAAACGGTCTCGGCGTTATCTTCTGCGTAGGTGAGAACCTCGAGCAGAGAGAGGCCGGAAAGCATTTCGAGGTTGTTACATCTCAGATTGAGAATGTGCTCTTCGGTCTTTCTGCAGAGGAAATGGCTAAGATCATTGTCGCTTACGAGCCGGTTTGGGCTATCGGAACAGGCAAGACTGCAACAGCTGAGCAGGCTCAGGAAATCCACGCTTGCATCCGTAAGGTGCTTGCTGACAAGTTCGGCGCTCAGGTAGCAGAGGATACCACCATCCTTTATGGCGGAAGCTGCAAGCCTTCAAATGCGAAAGAGCTTTTCGCTTGTCCTGATATTGATGGCGGTCTTATCGGTGGCGCGGCCCTCAAGGCTGATGACTTCATCCAGATCGCATTGTCATTCTAATTTTGATGAAAAAGACAATCATTACTGCTTTGTGCCTGACAGCCTTGGTTTCTTGCGGAAACAAAGGGCCGAAGTCCGACATTCAGAAGAAGATAGATTCATATGCGGTGTTCCAGATCGGTTCACCGTATATGGATGGTATCTCTGACAACGGAAAGGAGGTCCTGAATCTGTTCCGCCAGGCGGCTGATGAGGTCGATGGCATATTCTGGCAGCAGACATTCGGCGACAAGAACCAGATCCTCTCGATGAAGGATTGCCCTGAGAAGGATTTCGCTCTTATCAACTATGGCCCGTGGGACCGTCTTGACAACAATGCTCCATTCATTGATGGTTATGGGCAGAAGCCTGCAGGCGCTTGTTTCTATCCTGCTGATATGACTCAGGAGGAGTTCGATGCTCTTGAAGATCCTGCCAAGCTCAGTCCTTATACATTGATCAGACGCGGTGAGGACGGAAAGCTGAAAGTGGTATGGTATCACGATGCCTACAAGGATAAGGTGGAGAAAATCTGCGGTTATCTGGAGAGCGCGGCTACCATGACCATCAAGGAGAGCGTGAGGAATTATCTTCTGAAAAGGGCGGAGGCGCTCCGTACTGATTCATATCTTGAGTCCGACTATGCCTGGATGGATATGAAGGACAGCAAGATGGACCTCGTGATCGGTCCTATCGAGAACTATGAGGACGGTGTCTATGGCATCAAGACGTCTTATGAGTGCTTCATTCTGCTCAAGGACCTCAAGAAGACCGAGGAGCTGACCAAGTATATCGCGATGCTTCCTGACCTGCAGAAGTCGCTTCCGTGTCCGGATGCCTACAAGACTTTTGTTCCTGGAACTCAGTCGGATATGTTCGTGTATGACGCCATCTACTATGCCGGTGATGCCAACGCGGGCGGAAAGACCATTGCCATAAACCTGCCTAACGACCACCAGGTCCAGGCGGAAAAGGGTACGCGTCGTCTTCAGCTGCGCAATGTCATCAAGGCCAAGTTCGACAAGATGGTCTATCCTATCGGCAAGATTCTGTTCGAGGAGCCTCAGCAGAGATATCTCAGTGCTGACGCTTTCTTCTGGAATGTGACTTTCCATGAAGTCGCACACGGTCTCGGCGTAAAGGAGACGGTGAACGGTCTCGGTTCAGTAAAGGATGCTCTCGGCAATCAGGCTTCCACATGGGAGGAGGCGAAGGCTGACATTCTGGGACTCTATATGGTATGCAACCTCATTGACAAGGGTGAGATTCCTCTCATCTCCAAGGAGGCGGCCATCACTACATATATCGCGAGCCTGATCCGTTCAGTGCGTTTCGGCGCTGCTGACGCGCACGGCCGTGCGAATATGATGTGCTACAACTTCCTGAAAGATCATGGCGCATTCGAGCGCAACAAGGACGGTCTCTATCATGTGAATTTCGAGAAGGTTCCTGAGGTGGTGGCTGAATGGTCGAATCTGATTCTTGAAACTCAGGCTACCGGCAACTATATGTTCGCCAGGGAGTATGAGTCCAATCATGCAGTCATTCCTGAGGCATTGTCCGCAGATATCGCCAATGTGAACAGAGGCGGTGTTCCGGTGGATATCCGTTTTGAATTCGTGTGGTAGTATGAAGACTTCCGATATAATGCTAACGCAGTATCTTGGCAGTGATGCCGGTACTGCGTTTTTTGCACCATAGCCACACCCTGCCTTCATCGTCGATTTTCTGTACTTCGAACTGCATTCCTGTCTTATATACCGCGATTCCTCCGTCGGTGTATTTCAGTGAGCATTTGATGTTCTGGCCCGGCCTGACCGGGATGTCCGAGCAGGTCAGGATGAAGAATTCCGACATGGTGTCGTTGTTGGCGCGGAACTGCTTGTTGTCCTCGCTGTAGCTCAGCTGCCAGGTGTCCGGGCAGAACCTGATTCTCTCGCGGCCTCCTACGGTCAGCGCAATGTTTTCATTCTCAAGGAACTGCTTGTCCGGTCCATGCCCGCGATTGCAGGAAGTCATTGACAATACTGTCAGCAGGATTATTATGATATGCGGTTTTCTCATTTTACTCTCATGCTTTTTTCGATTATCTCCTTGGAGCCGTCGATGTACAGTATCACAGCCTTGATCTTGCATGAACGTGTCAGCTTGAAGTAGCCGTTTTTGTCGGCGATTATGCTGCGGTCGTCCATATACCATTCCACGGCTTTGAACTTGTTGGCATTGAGCAGGACAAGCGGCAGCATCGAGCCGGCCGGGAAACTCCCGTCCTCGTTTCGCTTCACGGTATTCAGGAATATGAACGGATAGCCCTCCCGGTAGATTTTCTTGGTCGAGAACTGCACGTTGACGACTTCGCCTTTCACTCCGCTTGCTTCATAATGAATCTTCATCGTGTAGGTCGTCGCCGGTTTCAGCCCCTCCAGGCGGATGGCGTATTTTCCGGGTTCAAAAGCATTGACGGTCAATTCCCCCGTCTCGCTCTTTCCTTTCTCGCCAATGAGTATGAAGGCTGGCGATGTGCTGCCGGGAACGTCTGTCTTCCACTGGATTATGGCGGTGTCCTGGTAGATGTCCCTGCGGATGTCAATGGCTTTTTCCGGGTTGGCGGATTCGCTTTTCACGACATTGAAGGAAACATTGTCGCCTATCTGGAGGATGTCCGTTATCGACAACGGGGAGCCGCTGCCGTCCCAGAGCGTGAATGACGGGGATGACTGTGGCGTGAACGAGTTGTTCTTGCCGTAAGGCCACATGATCTGGCTTATGTCATTGGCCTTGTCCAGGGACACGATCATGTCGGCGCACTGGTGCTGCGGCCGGCAGTTGACCTCGTTGCTCGTCCATCTCTCCGCTGCGCTCGCATCTCTCTCATACACAGGAGAATAGCCTGTGAGGTTCGCGGATTTGTCAATGTGGTATATCGCCAGGCCCTTGCATCTTGTGTAGATGTCCCACCCGGTGTTTGTCCGGCACTCTATCAGATAGTATTCCCCTTCATTGGCAGTGTCCATCCTGAGGAACCGTCCGTTGAGGTTTATCGGTTCCAGCACGTAATGCCCTTCTTTCAGTTCCTCGCACTGGCCGATGCCGAGCATGTCCCTGTCGATGGCGTTGTAGTAAGGCGGTGTTCTTCCGTCGTTGTTGAAGTTGCCCTTGTCCATCAATGCGGTGCTTTTCCACAGCCCGTCTGCTTCTCCGCCGCTTCCTCCATAGTCGGTATCGTACATGTCCGCGAGGCCGAGCGAGTGGCTGTATTCGTGGCAGATGGTGCCGATGGTCTTGAACTGATATTTTCCGCTGCTTCTCAATGACAGTTCGGAAGTGGCTGCGTATGAATCGATTACCTTTCCGTTAAGGGTCAGTTTGATGTTTGCCGCGCTAAGTTTCCATGCGTGGGACCAGATGCAGTCGTCTCCGCCTCCCTCGGACTCGTCTTTTCCGGCGTAGAAAAGGAGAATGTCATCCACTTTGCCGTCATTGTCCGTGTCATAAATGGAGAAGTCGGTCCCGTTTGCGGCTGCGAGGCGACAAGCTTCAGCAACTGCTTCGGCTGCCCGTGAGTCCTTTCCGTTTGAATTCTTGCCGTAGTACTGGTGCGCCTGGCTGAGTGTCACGATCGGCGCCACGTCGAATGTGAATTCATAACTGCCCAGAAACTGGTCGTTCAGATAGTTCTTTACGCTGGATTCCCCTTTGTTCATTAGATTCTCGAACCGCTCCTGGGCAAATGACATCTTCAGGTCCTTGAACTCAGCAAGCAGCACCAGACACCGTTTCCGGATAACCTCAGGGGTGTTGCTCCCTGTCCCGCCGGAGCCTGCCTCGGTATCGCTCTTGGCTTCCGCTTCCGAACCGCTTGCAGCCCCTTCTCCAACGCAGTTCTGAGTCCAGCCGGCGCCTGTGCCCGAACTGCTTCCCGCCTTCTTCCAGATTTCCGCCACTTGGCCGCCCTTGGTTGTGACCAGGGGATTCCGGACCAATGCCCTCTTGTTCTGTGCGCTCCATTTTCTCAGCACTTCGCCGATGTCGCCGCCCGCCGCAGATGCCGGACGAAGCTTGTCCCCAGCGACCGTTCCTGTGCTGTGCATCGAGCCGTCGCCGCTGAATGCCGCATAGCACCACCAGCCTTCGCTGTTCTGAATCAATGCATTGCCCTGCAGATCCACCATCAGGTGCGCGAACTCGTCGCCGACCACTCTCGCCTGCAGCACGCTGCCGTCAGGCTGAGTCAGGGTCAATGTTCCACGCCACGCCGGTCCCGCATTAGCCCGCAGGCCCAGCACCAGGATAGCCAGGGTCAATGCCGATATCTGTTTCAGTAATTTTCCCAAAATCAAGTTTTCTATATAGTTGCCCAGTGTTCGGGTCAATGTCGGTGTTTTTCTTCCGCAAAGCGTCTCTTTCCTGCGTCTCTTACGCATGGGAATTCATAAATATACTTGTTTTTGGGAAAATAATGTGGAAATTGCAGAAAAAAAGTAAAGGAGCGGGAAGCATCGCTGCTTTCCAACCCCTTTTAACGTGTACTAAAACCTAAACCTACAGCATAGATGCAAGTTGTTTTCAAAATGTTGCATCCGAAATGAAAATTTTTGGAGACATCTGCATTTTATTCGTAACTTCGCCCGTCGATTACCGAAATTTACAAATACATATACTGAATTCTTATGGCAGACGAGAAGATTATCTTTTCTATGAACAGGGTAGGAAAGATCCTCCCATCAAGCAATCGTGTTATATTGAAGGACATTTGTCTTTCATTCTTCTATGGAGCGAAAATAGGCATCATCGGTCTGAACGGCTCGGGTAAATCCACATTGATGAAAATCATTGCCGGCATTGAACAGAGTTATCAGGGAGAGGTGGTCTGGGCTCCGGGGTACAGTGTGGGCTATCTGGAGCAGGAACCACAGATGGATCCTGAGAAAACGGTCCTGGAAGTGGTTCAGGAGGGTGTTCAGGAGATTATGGACGTGCTCAAGGAGTATGAGGCCGTGAACCTGAAGTTCTGCGAGCCGATGAGCGATGACGAGATGAACAAGCTCATCGAAAGGCAGGGTGAATTGACCGAAAAAATCGAACATTGCGGCGGCTGGGAAATCGACTCGAAGCTGGAAAGGGCTATGGATGCGCTCCAGTGCCCGCCGTCGGATGCGAAAATCGCTACATTGAGCGGTGGCGAAAGGCGTCGCGTGGCATTGTGCCGTCTTCTTCTCCAGCAGCCTGATGTGCTTCTGCTCGACGAGCCGACCAACCACCTCGACACCGAGAGTATCCAGTGGCTTGAAGCCCATCTGCAGCAGTATAAGGGTACGGTGATTGCCGTGACCCACGACCGTTACTTCCTCGATGACGTGGCCGGTTGGATTCTGGAGCTCGACAGGGGAGAGGGCATTCCTTGGAAAGGCAACTATTCTTCATGGCTGGAGCAGAAGACCAAGCGCCTGGAGATGGAGGAGAAGCAGGAAAGCAAACGTAAAAAGACATTGGAACGGGAGCTGGAATGGGTCAGAATGGCTCCGAAGGCGCGTCATGCGAAGTCCAAGGCGAGACTCGGCGCGTATGAGAAGCTCGCCAGCCAGGACGGCAGGGAGAAGGAGGCCAATCTCGAGATCTATATCCCGGACGGACCGAAGCTCGGCAACAAGGTCATCCAGTTCAATGATGTTTCCAAGGCTTATGGCGATAAACTGCTGTTCGAGCATCTTTCGTTCGTGCTTCCGCCGGCCGGTATCGTCGGCGTGATCGGTCCTAACGGCGCCGGCAAGACGACATTGTTCCGGCTCATTATGGGTCTGGAGCAGCCTGACAGCGGTGACATCACTATCGGCGAGACCGTGAAACTGGCATACGTGGACCAGCAGCACAAGAGTATTGATCCGGAAAAGACTGTGTTCCAGACGATTGCGGACGGTTCAGACTGGATCAGGCTGGGCAAGAGGGATGTCAATGCGCGTGCCTACGTGTCGCGTTTCAATTTCACGGGTTCCGACCAGGAGAAGCGTTGCGGCATACTTTCCGGTGGTGAAAGGAACAGGCTGCATCTCGCGCTTACGCTTAAGGATGAGGGTAACGTGCTCCTCCTCGACGAGCCGACCAATGATGTGGATGTCAATACTATACGTGCGCTGGAGGAGGGCTTGGAGAATTTTGCCGGCTGTGCAGTGGTAATCTCCCACGACCGCTGGTTCCTCGACCGTATCGCCACCCACATCCTTGCATTTGAAGGTGACTCCCAGGTCTATTTCTTCGAGGGTACCTACTCGGAATACGAAGAAAACAAGAAACGCCGTCTTGGCGACGAGGAACCGAAGCGCTTCAAGTACAAGAAGCTGATGGAGTAACGAAGTTTGAGCGGCTTTGCTGATTGCGGAGCCGGTCGGCAGCCCTGCGAGTCCAGCTCGTAGGCAATATAAAACACATTCGTCCGTAAAATGGTGGGGTTTTACGGACGAATTTTCTTTTTGGCCAACTTATCCGGAAATAAGCCGGTTTTTCCGGATGAAAGACGAAAAAGGAGTTTTTAGCAGGGCTTCAAGAACAGAAGAAATCGAGAAATATGGCAAGCGGATTTTCTGCAAAACGCGTCAAGGAGTCATATCCGGTAATCCTGGTCTTCGAGAAATGGATGAAAGATACGTATCCGACGGTCCTTCCGAAGAGCAGGATCGGCCAGGCAATCGAATACGCCTTCACTCTTCTCCCGAGACTCTCCCGTTATGTCAATGACGGAAGGATATCAATCGACAACAATCCTGTTGAGCGAGCCATTCGCCCGTTGGTTCTGGAAGAAAAAACCGGCTCTTCTGCGGCAATGATGCCTCCGCATATCGCGCAGCAATAGTGTACTCTCTGATAGGTACCTGCAAGAATGCCTGCATTGAACAGCGTTTGTGGATGGAGGATGTCCTCAAACAAATTCCATACTACCAGCTTGACGGTCGCGACCTCGCGGAACTCCTTCCCAGGTCTTGGTCGTCTCGGAACCAACTTTGACAGAGTTGCTGAGATTAGTAACAAAATCGAGACTAATCGCAACTAATCAGAACAAAATTGCAACACGTGCCTCACCGAAGGCTTACAACCAAACGCAGAACGTTGTGATTTGCTTTCAGAATTTTTAACTTTACACCAGCAACAACAACCAATTGCTTCAATACCTTTGCGATCTTCTGGTTGTGATTTGCTTTCAGAATTTTTAACTTTACACCAGCAACAACAACGTGTGCCATTTCCGGATGTGCGCCACGTGTGTTGTGATTTGCTTTCAGAATTTTTAACTTTACACCAGCAACAACAACTTCGATTACTCAAAAGAATTGGCCGCGATTGTTGTGATTTGCTTTCAGAATTTTTAACTTTACACCAGCAACAACAACTGCCCGACTTGTAAAAGAGAGTTGGAGGTAGTTGTGATTTGCTTTCAGAATTTTTAACTTTACACCAGCAACAACAACGTACTTGCTGTAAGTAATTGAGGTGTAATGGATTAAACGCCATTTGGCGATTAAAAAAATCCGGCAGATTTCTGTCCGGATTTTTTGTGCCCGATTGGTTTTTTTAATTCTGCCAGTATCTGATTCCGTCATATTGCCCTGGAAATAGAATCGAATCGCAGTTATGGTTTTTCGCTCCTTGTCGCCTCGACGAACATAATAACCTGTATCCTCGAGAAGTCAGGCAAAGAAAAATTGCTATCTTCGCAGAAATCGGAAATGAAACGGAGAAAAAATCATTGAATTTATGGAAGAACCGATATTGAATGCCCATAACAAGGCAGAATACGAGCCGGCGCACACTGCTGAGCATATCCTTAACCGCACGATGGTCAACATGTTCGGCTGCCCACGTTCACGCAATGCCCATGTCGAGCGGAAGAAAAGCAAATGCGACTACATCCTCACTGCCTGCCCCACAGAAGAACAAGTGGCAGCAATAGAGGCGAAGGTCAATGAAATTATCACTGCTGCATTGCCCGTGACGATACATTTCGTTTCGAAAGAAGATGCCGCCGCGATTGTGGATCTGAGCAAGTTGCCGGATGACGCATCTGATACTTTACGCATAGTCAGCATTGGAGACTACGACGATTGTGCGTGCATCGGTGCTCATGTATCGAACACCTCCGAGGTCGGTGAGTTCAAGATAATCAGCCATGACTTCAACAACGGAATCTGGCGTGTCCGCTGGAAAGTCATCTCCTGAATCAGAACAGTTCCAGCTGGATATAGATATCTTCGCTTTCCTTAGGCTTGTGCTCTGAGAACAGTTCCATATTTCCGAATTGCTTGTCAGTAATGCACAGGATTCCCACCTGTCCCAAGTCAGGCAGAAAAGATTTTACACGATTGATATGGACCTGAGCATTTTCAGAGGACGGACAATGCCTCATATAGATTGAAAACTGGAACATGACAAATCCGTCCTCTATCAGACGCTTTCTGAATAGAGCCGCATTCTTCCGCTCCTTTTTGGTGTCAGTCGGAAGATCGAAAAAGACCAGCACCCACATGATTCTATATTCACTGAATCTGTCCATTACATGTCCGGATAAGACAATTTCCGTATGTTCCCGGCAAAACATTTCTGCAGGGAATTAACCGTCTGACTTACAGCCAACATAAGAGGTTTTCTAACTCCATCTATAACTGCTTCAGTTACAGGGAGCTCTAGCAATTTTCGTTTGGTGCTCAAGTCAAATGTCTCAGGAACGCCCTCATTGACAATATCCAAAACCAATCTGTCCACATAAGGGCGGTACGGCTCCATAATATCATCCGCCAGACAGTACGCGTCATACCTGTTGTGATGGTGAATTCCCAACGTCGGAATAAGTCCGGCCCCGGCCAATGCCCTTGCTACGATGGCCCTTACAATAGCATATCCATAGTTCAGCATCACGTTTACCACATCATCGTCTCCTCTGGTGAAATGAGGATTGTCCGTGAAGAGAGTTTTCCAATAGTACGCAGCCGCGCGACCTTCGATATTGTCCGGATCACCACTCCTCACAGCATTGACCCACAAAGTCATATTCTTGGCATCCTCGCCGGTAGCATATTTGAGCATAGCCGCCTGGTTCCGGATCTTGCACTGGACAGTCTGCTGCCAAAGCTGTTTTTTGAGAGGCAATGACGCTTCGACCTGACTGGCGTATCTTTCAGCCTGCAACTTATTTCCGTATAGCGACAGCAGCAGCCCGGTCGGAAGATGTGATTTGTCGCAGGTGACCACAGCACAATTGTTTTCCAGCAATGCTTCTAAAAGTCCTTGTGTGACAGTGATTTGCGGGCAGTCGAGGACGATCAGGCCAATGTCTTCTATAGGAATGGTCTTGACAATATCCTTCGGAGCTCCGTTTTCATCAAACTCAGGCATATCGCCCTTGACCTCAGGTTTTCTGATGACCAGTTGCCTGAGTTTCAACGACAGATACGCCGGATTCCCGAAATACAAAGTGCGTTTAATCATCTTTCAATGCCATTTCGCCGAGGAGGCTGACCGAAACCTTGCGCGGGTGTAATGCGAACAAGGCTTTAAAACTTTGTGCCCGATAAAACTTCTTCATAATCTGTGCACCTTTTGAGTCGTCCAGTTGTGTCTCATATTGATGACGAAACACATAGTAGATACTTGTTAACTTCTGCACCCTATACAAATGAGCCCCAAGCGTCTTGTAATCCTTCACCTCCATCGCATCCCTAAACTCGTCATCTTTCATTCCCAGAACAAACATTTCATTCTGCTGCATACTCATGACGAACTGCCAATCAGGAGCCGGAAGTCCCGCAGCCAGTTCCTCCGGAATGTTCTTGTCAATGATGATGTCCCAAATCTCCTCAGGCTTTCTGATAATAACCGGCAAACCATATTTCTTGCGCTCAACCGTATCCCAGAAAGTGACAACGCTTTCGTGGTAAGTTCCGTCTGCATCCCTATAAATGGCAATGTGGTGGTTGTTTCCCGGTTTTACAAATCCTATAGCATTGCCCTTGGAATCTTTCTTTACAGGAACTACCTGAGCGAGACCAGTATAGCATCTTACGGCCCTTATCGGAATCGTCTTGGATTTATCAGCATACAGTGGCTCGGCAAAAGCCTTTTTCGGATCATTCCCATATTCGGAAAGACGCTCAGAAACGACCTTTCGGATATGTTCGTCCACGATATATTCAACATCTTTTGGCTTCAATGCGGAAAGAGCATACCTCATTACATATTCCACCTTGTAGCAAGTACCATATTCTAAAGGAATAGTCTTTTCAACATCCAAGTACAGCGGCTCTTTCTTCAATGAAGCACACGCCACTTTCACATCATTGTCACATGCCCTCAGCCTTTCTTCGACAGCAGCTCGGATACCTGGCTTGACAATGTCATCTACCCGCTCGAACAACTTCTTGACAGGCACTTCCTTCTCGAGAGAATGGATCCTGCCATAGACACTCTCTTCGCATAATGCGCCTCTCGGTATCAGCAGGCCTTCCTGTGCAAGAACGCGTTTTCCTCCACGATAAACATATCTCTTGCCCGGTGTGGTCACCTTCTTTCCTGCTTTGAACGACACTAAAATCCGGCTTACATTATCGCTCACTTCCTGAACGCTGAAATGCGGCTGCGCCAATGTCCATTTGTCGAGAGACATGGATTCTCCGGCTACGGCAGTCATTGCACTCAGATTGTTCAGCCTCTGGATGATGCTCTGCCGAGTGCAGGCTATTGTCAATGCATCGATGGCGTGGTGTCTGTGGTCCAATCGTTTGCTCCAGTCCTTAATGCGCTCTTCCGTATGAGTCTGGCCTCGATGGTCATATGATACTTCAGCCGTCATGCCACCTTCCCTGTACCTCGGCAAATCAAGTGAGTGCAGTATCTCATCATAACCCCATATCCGGCGCAGGTATGATGTCACTTCGCCGCTTGAACCATAAACATTGTGGCATACCTGTTTGAGAATTTCCATGGCTTTTCGGGAAATGTATTGAGTCTGGACAAGTTGCCTGGATATAAAGTCTTTAGGCAGTTTGTCTGCCGGAGTGAGAAGCCGCGAGCGCTTGGTGAAACTTATTTTATGCTCATTGAAAGCCGCATCCACGCGGCGCAGGTAATCATTGAACTCATTTTCGCCCTTGCTCTTCATGTAATCGTAGGCGGTAGTATTGCTCTTTTCGGCATTACATTTTCTGCAAGCGCAAACTTTATTTGAGAAAGAATCGTCGAATAACAATGCCTTAGGCACAATATGTTCTATCTCCACATCCAAACCACTGAGAAACTCAGCTGCGCCTACCGGTTGCCCGCAGTAGAAGCACTTCTGTCCGGATTCTTGCCATAAACGGTATTTCAGAATCTTGTTTTTGGAAGGAGTTATGCCAAGTTCTTTTATCTTCTCCGCCATCTCATTGTTCATTTTCTCTCTATCGCGGATGTTCTTGGCTGTTGCGGCTCTTCCTTCTTTGCTGAGTTTCAGTTCCCTTGCCATTTCGACACGTATCTCGTCAATGCTGCCGAACTGCTCAATTACGGCATTGACCACATTGATCATCTGGTTGAGGATTTTCTCGACGACAGGCTGACGCAGCTCGTTTTTCTGAAGTTGAGGAATCTTGTGCAGCAACTCTCTAGCTTCATTTTCAGACTTGGTCAAACTGCCGGAATGATTGATCCCAATCATGTCGCAGGCTTCGCTGTATCTGGCGCCATCCATGAGTGCCGGCAGAAGTTTTCTCATGAACTTGGCCGAACGGCTACCATATCCTTGTTTTACGAAGTCGATTTTTGTCAATTCTCGCAGCGACTCTTCGTCATTGATTCCGAATTGATTGGTCAATGCATGCCTCAGCGCATCTTTGTCATTTATAGAATATATGACATGCCACAGTCTGTACAATGGCTCATTTTCGCATGCCGGGTCAATCTCGTAGATGATTTCGCCGGTGTCTTTGTTTACGCCATTTTCTTTCAAACTTAGATCAAATCTCAGCAAATCGCTCTTTTTGGTGTTGTGCTCCTTTCCGAGCGCTTTCGCTATAGCGACCTTTGTAGTATTTCCCGTAAATCCTTTACTCAGAGCTTTGTCCACGGACCAGCCGTCGCCTTTACCGATGCCTAAAATCTTGTATAGGGCGGTGGCGTTTATCTTTTCATTGTTGTCGAGATATTCGAAAATGTCTTTCTTCTGCTCTGGACTTATGTGCAGTTCGTCATTTTCCTTGTTTCTGATGCTTAGGTTGTTGATTTCCTCCCAAATCTTGCATGCTTGGAATATTGGAGATGATTTGGGCGCCACCTTAGGACCGGACATTACGAGTTCGCCGGAACTGTTCAATATTGGTTTGTGATCTGCGTCCAGGAAACTCCTTGTCATAAATTCGCATTGAGATACGAGATGCTTGCAGGATTTGAGGTCCCTTTGGTAGAAAATTATCTTGTTACGAATCTCGTCAATGTTGTCCTCGCTCAACTCTTCAGGATAAAAGGTTTTCTGACAATCCATTATCCTGTCGAATTCTTCTATATAAGCATCACGGGGAAAGACCTGTTCCTTGATACGGTAATTGTAGAACGGGCCTTTGTCTGTGACGATTTCGCTTTCTTTCAATTTGATAGCGAAATGCTGTCCTATTGTGGTACCTTCATCTTTGATTTCCTGATAGCGCTTGTTTACGGTCTGGACATAATCACGCTGCTCCTTATCTGCGGAGTCATCGCTCTTGGCATGTCTGTATCCGCGTTTTTGATTGATATGATATAATACTCTTCCAACTTCCGGCAAGGTGAGTTTTTCGCCAGGTGTTGCGGCTTTGGCTCTAAGTGTCCACAGCTCAAGAACTGGTAATTTTATCAGGCGCTCGTCTGGAAGCATCTTCAACTCTCTCAACTTCTCCGTGAGGGCTTGACGTCTCATCTGATATCTATCATAACCTTTTCTGGCAGTGCGTTTTTGTGTTCGTTTCTGATTTTTAGATGCGGCATTGCCTGAGGTGAATTCTGATGATTCGTCCGGGGACAAAGAAATGATTCTGCTGCCGATACCGAGTATTTCAGTCGGTTTGTAGTTGTCATCTACATTGACAAGGCTCCAACCGACGGAGCCTACACCTAAGTCCAGACATAAAACTTTTTTCATGTCGGTTATTGTTTATTCAGTGTATTGTTTTTAAATTTGTGCCATTCTGAAGCAAATCACAATAAGGATTATTCCGTTGTGAAAACATTTAAGGTGGAGAGGGTAACACTTCTTCGCCTTCTTTTTTTTCAGATGGCCTGTCACAAATATAATGAAAACTGAGAGAAAAGGAAAGCATCGGCTTTACTTTTAAGAAGCAACCTGAGCAGAGCGGGCTTTTGCCGCTGTTCGGTCATTATTGATCACTTCGGTCAGAGGAAATTTACAGCGAAATCATCGATCGCGCATCGACTAAAAATTTAAGAATTGTAAATAAAAGATTTAAGAATCGTATCAAACATTTAAAAATCGTAAAAATTTTCATTGGCAGCGTCTTTTTACACGTT